>Ga0207813_100036_pt1 | contig 126278 bp, 117 predicted proteins | sample A23E3SouthBayCA_2_FD_187730 | JGI IMG/M metagenome (GOLD analysis project Ga0207813, IMG submission 187730) | Aerobic enrichment media microbial communities from Eden Landing Ponds, California, USA - A23 E3 (4) (SPAdes) | ecosystem: Environmental > Aquatic > Marine > Unclassified | place...
GGGCGGCACCGATCGGGAGGACACTCCCCGCGGCGAGCGCCCCCGCCGAAGCGAGCAGGCGGCGTCGCGAGAGATCACTCATACGTCGGTCCTTTCGGCCGCTAATCATGTAAGTACTGGATCTCGCGCGCGGTCGAAACCTCGGGGGTTTAATTCGGTGCCGCCGGTATCGCCGGATATGAGCTACGCTACGAAAGTCGTCGCAGCGACCGTGGGAATCGCCGCCGTGGCCGCCATCGCACTCCTGGTCGCCTTCCTCGCGTAGATGTTCACCGAGCGCTCCCTCTCGGGCGAGCTCGCGGCCGTCCGGGAGACCCACGCCCCCGGTGCGCTCGTCGTCGACTGCGCGCAGGACTTCGAGACGATCCCCCCGGCACAGGCCGAGGACCTCGCGCTGGTCACCGACAGCCTCGACCCCACGAGCTACCCCGACGAGTGGCTCCCGGCCGACGCGCCGGACCTGCTGACGCGGTACGCCAGCACTGATCTGACCGTGGGCGCACCCGGCGACGGCGGCGTCGCCTGGACCCGCCAGACCGATCCGCCCGTCGTCTTCGTCAAGCCCCGACTCGAGGGGTCGCCGTCGGCGTTCGTCGACTTCCTGATCGCCGAGGCGCTCGTCCAGGTCGGACTCGGTCTGCCCGAACAGTTCCTCGCGTTCTTCGAGGAGCGATATCGCGACCTCGCGGCGGCCGTCGAGGGACGCCTCGACCCCGTCGGTACGTACCAGGTGGCCGCGGCGCTCACCGAGGCCTACGCCGGACTCCACACTCGCGAGACCTTCGCCGGATGGGACGACGACCGTCCCGACCTCTTCGCGGCGTGGCACGACGCCGGGACGCGACTCGAACCGCGCCTCTCGGAACTCTCGGGCGACCTGGCGGCCGGACGGACCGACTTCGGCGACGCCGCCGAACTGGCCTGTAGCGCTGTCAAACACGCCGTCGAACCGCCCGCCCCCTTTACCGCCCTCGACACCGGGGCCTACCGCGACCGCGGCGCGCCCTTCGCCGTCAAGTGGGCCGAGAAGACCTTCGAGCGCCTCGGCTGACGCCGCCACCGCCGAAGCGATCGGCCGTGACGCCGACCGTGGTTTCGCCTGCAACGTCCGTGCGTCGGCCGCTGCGGAAAACCGCGGGACGTGAGCCGTGTGACGCACGTCTGACGCCCCGGAGTGAAAGTGAAACTTCGAGTGGAGAATCGCACGACGTGAGGCGGGTTCGACGTGAAACGAAGGGGTTCGGCAGGATCGCGGGACGGCACGCGTTCGAGGTGAAACGACCGGGTTCGAGATGCGGGCGGCCGACCGCGTGACGGACCGGCGGCGGGACGATCGTGGCCGCTCCCGAATTCGTCGATCGACGTACAACTCCGAGCGGCGGGTTGGATAAAAAGGAGGCGGTCCGGGCCGCGAGTCTGTCGCCCCGTGGTCGTCCGTCTCGTCAGTCCCCGGCCGACTTCACGTTCCCGGGCAGGTCCTCTCCGCCGACCGAGGAGCGCAGCGCGTCCATCCCGTCGTCGCGGTCGATACCGAAGTTGTCCGCGTAGAACTCTTCGACGCGGCCGAACTCCGCCTCGGAGAGCGCGGGTGTATCGGGCGCGGCCGCCCACTCGTCGACGTCGTCGGTCGTCCGGAACGTGGGCGTGACCGAGGCCACTTCGTCGTGGGCCAGCAGCCACTGGATCGACGCCTGCCCCATCGTGCGGGCACCCTCGGCGTGTTCGGGGTCTTCGAGAAAACGGATAGCGTCGACCTTCTCCCACCCGGTTTCGTACCACTCGTCTGGGCGGTGCGCGCGGTGGTCGCCCTCGCCGAGTTCCGTCTCAGGGGTGACCTGCTCGTTGAGCAGGCCCGAGGAGTGGGGGACGCGGGGCAGGACCGACGTGTCCGCGTCCAGTTCCCGGATCGTCTCGATGGCGTGGCGACCGGGGGTCTGCTCGAAGACGTTGAAGACCAGTTGGACGGCGTCGAACCCCTCCTCGACGGCGGCGTCGGCCTCGGCGAGCCACCCGATCGAGGGGCCCAGCGCCCACCCGACGGCGTCGACGCGACCCGACTCCTGCAGTCGGTCGAGGGCTTCGAGCACGTCGGCGTCGACCTCGCCGACGTTGGCGTTGTGGAGCATCAGCAGGTCGACGTACTCCATGTCCAGCCGGTCGAGCGATCGGTCGAGCGCAGTGTCGATCCACTCCGGATCGATCCGCTTGGGGAGTTCCCCGTGTCCGGCCTGGGGGTTGTTGTAGAAGTCGTAGCCCACCTTCGTCGAGACGGTGACCTCGTCGTGGTGCTCCGCGAGGGCCTCGCCGACGAGTTCTTCGGAGTCGCCGTGGCCGTAGACGTCGCCGGTGTCGAAGAACGTGACACCCCGATCGAGGGCGTGCTGGACCATGTCGATCGCCTGCTCGCGCGAGCGGTCGCCCCACCAGTCGGTGCCGACGACCCACGCGCCGAAGCCGACCTCCGATACCTCGACGCCCGAGGAGCCGAGTTCGCGGTGATTCATACCCGGGATTTCGGTGTCGATCCACTTAGCCGCCGCGGTTCGACTGATCCGCCGACGGGACCGCCCGCTCACTCGTCGGCCGACGGTGGCTCTCCGCGCCCGTCGCTCCCACCGGACGGCCGTGGCTCCCGTCGCCGCAGGTCCGGCGTCGCGATGTCGAGCACGAGCGAGAGGTCCCCCTCCCGGCGGTGGACCCACCAGGCGAGCGCACCGCTTCCGGCGGCCAGCGCCACGAACGACACCAGCCCGCCCTCGGGACCGAACCCACCGCCGGTGACGAGCCAGTGGCCCTGCTGGTCGATGGCCAGCAGGGTGACCGGCGTCGTGAGCCCGCTGACCGGGAAACCGAAGACCGACGAGAGCGTGAGGTTCCAGGTGACGTGGATCCCCAGCGGGACGGCGAGTCGATCCGTGAGGACGAACCCGGCCGCCAGAAAGAGCCCGTAGAGGACGATGAAGACCGACGAGAGCGGCGTCGAGCCGGGGTTGGTCGCGTGCCCGAGGCCGAACAGCAGGCTGGTGGCCGCCGCGGCGCCGAGCACCGCCCGATGCGGACTCACGCTGAACCACCGCAAGCCCTCGGCGACGTTCGGCAGGAGGTAGCCGCGAAAGAGCGTCTCCTCGAAGACGGCGACGCCGACGAAGTAGACCGTCACGAGCGCGAACGCGACACCAGCGGGAGTTTCTGGCCCCACGGGGAGCATCGCGCCCGGCAGGAGTCGCACCACGTCGATCACGCGGACCAGCCCAGTCGCGAGTTCGAGGCCGAACACCAGCGCCGGGAGCGCGGCCCCGAGCGCGAGGCCGAACCCGAGGTCGGCCCACCACGCCCGCGAGCGCTCGAGTCCCAGGTCGGCGAGACGGCGCCGGTCGACCACCCACGCCGAGAGGCCCACTCCGGCGGTCAGTGCCAGCAGGACGACCACCTCCCCCGCGACGCCCAGCGCGGCCGACAGCGCGGGAGCGGCCACCGAGTCAGCGGCCCCCACCAGACCGATGGCCGGTAGGACGCCCGCGACGCCGACCACGAGGGTCAGCAGCGTTGTGAGGACCAGTCGGGAGGGGGCCCGCGGTCGCTGCTCGTCGTCGTTCCAGACGGCCGCGCGGGCAGTGACAAGAAGCGACATTGTCGGTCCGACGACCGGCCCGCCCTTATGTCCCGCGGCCCCGGTCCCGGGCCGGGGCACCCCCGAAGTCGCTCCAGGCTGATCGCGCACCGAATCTTTTTGCGCTCGCTCGGTGTATCAGCGAGCGATGGACGACAGCACCGACGTGTCCTACGAACCGATCGGCGTCAAGCAGGTGCTGGCGGAGATGAAAGACACCGCCGAGGTGCTGGTGGACCTGTCGTACTCGGCGGTACTGTTCGACGACCCCGACATCGCCCGGGAGGTGCTCGAACTCGAGGCCCACATGGACGTGTTGCAGTTACGCGCCCGGATGAGCCTCCTGCTGGCGGCGCGCAATCCCGGCGACGCGGAGGCACTGGCGCCGGTACTGGGCGTGGTCGGCGCCGCCGAGAAGATCAGCGACGGCGCGGGCGATATCGCAAAGGTCGTCCTGGACGAGCAGGCGGTCACCCTGGCGCTGCGGGCGGCCCTGCCGGAGGCGCTGGAGACGCTCGTGACCGCGACGGTGGCTTCGGACTCCCCGCTGGCGGAGACGACGCTGGGTAGGGCCAACGTCGAGACCGAAACCGGCGTCCGGGTCGTTGCCGTCCGCCGCGACGACGAGTGGCTGCTCGATCCCGACGCCGGGACGACCCTCCGGGCTGGCGACGTGGCGCTGCTGCGCGGCGCGGAGTCGGCCATCGCCGATCTCTATACGGACGTGACCGGCGCGGCCTACGAGCGGGCGACGCCCGGCGCCTCTCCCGGCGAGGCACTGGACCGGGCGGTCGACGCTGTCGTCCACCTCAAAGACATGGGCGAACTCGCCGTCGATCTGGCCTACGGCGCGGTTCTCTACGAGAGCGAGGGGGTCGCCGACGCTGTCCTCGGACTCGAGGCGGAGGTCGACGCCCTCCAGGAGCGTTTCGAGGTGTGGGTCCTCCAGGCGGCCGCTGACTCGGACGATCCGGCGTCACTCCGTGGCCTGCTGCAGGTCGCGCGGGGCACCGAGACGATCAGTGACGCCGCGCTGGAGATCAGCGAGGGCGTCCTCAGAGGGATCGGTACCCACCCCGTCGTCTCGGAAGCGGTCGCCGAGAGCGACGAAGTGATCGTCCGCGTGACCGTCGCTGACGGGGCCAGACTCCACGGCACCACGCTCGGCGGTGCCGAGGTCGGCACCGAGACCGGGATGCACGTCGTCGCGATCAAACGCGGCGATAGCGGGGGAACTTCGACCGGCGACGACAGGGCCGACACCGACGGTGAGTGGATCGTCTCGCCAGGGCCCGACACGGCGATCAGCGCGGGCGATGCGCTGCTGGCGAAGGGGACCCGCAGCGGGAGCGAGCGCCTTAACGTGCTCGCCGGGGCCGACGAGTGAGCACGCTCGCCGTCGCGCGGGCCGCCTACCGCGAGGCCCTTCCAGCGATCGCCCTCAGCGCCGTTGGGGGACTGCTCGCGGGGGTCGTGCTCAGCGGGGCGCGGGGCCAGTTCGGCAGGGTCGACGGACTGTTGATCGTCCTACCCGCGCTACTGGCGACCCGCGGGAACGTCTACGGGACTCTCGGTGCTCGCGTCGCGACCGGCCTCCATCAGGGGCTGATCGAACCGACGCTGGGCGGCGAGTCCGACCGCCTCGGCGTGTTGATCGCGACGGCGCTGGCCTCGGGCCTGCTCGCCAGCGCGTTCGCGGCAGTTCTGGCGACGCTGGCGACAGTCGCCCTGCCGGGCCCCCAGGCGCCGCTGACGACGCTCGCTGCGATCGCGGTCCTCTCGGGACTGCTCTCGGGACTCGTGTTGGGCGTACTGGTCGTCGCCGTCGCGGTCGTTGGCTACCGCAACGGCCGGGACCCGGACACGCTCGTCGGCCCGGTCGTCACGACCGCGGGGGACGTCTTCGGCGTTGCCTTCCTCGTCGTGGCCGTCAGGGTCGTCCTCGCCGCGGAGGGTGGGTGAGATGCCGACTGTCTGGCGCCCCCAACCGATCCTCCGGGCGACGCTCCCGCTGCTTGCGGTTCTGACGGCCGTCGAGATCGGGAGTGGGGTGGTCCTCGAATCCTTCGAGGAGACGCTGCTGGCCCGGCCGTCGCTGTTCGTTCTCGTACCGGTGGTGATCGGCACTGCAGGTAACCTCGGGAGCGTCCTCGCCGCCCGCCTGTCCTCGGCCTTTCACCTCGGACGGATCTCCTTTGCGCCGGACGACGAGACGCTGGCGGGAAACGCCGTGGCGACCGTCGCGCTGGCTGTCACGGCCTTTCCCCTGATCGGCGCTGGCGCGTGGGTGATGGCCGTCCTGACCGGCGGGGCTGGCCTCGCGCCGGGGACTGTCGTGTTCGTCGCGACCGTCAGTGGGACCGGGCTGGCGGTGTTGACCGTCGCCGTGACCGTCGTCGCGACGTACGTCGCTTACCGGCTGGAACTGGACCCCGACGACGTGGTCATCCCGGCGGTGACGAACGTCTGTGACGTGCTGGGTGTGGTAACCCTCTACGTGGTTGTCACGCTCGCGCTCTGAGCTGGGCGTCCGCTCGAGCTGCCCCCCGGTCGACAGACGAACGTGTGCGGCCGATTCTGACAGCGAACCGACTCCCTCGGCGGGTTTCCCTCCGGTACGGAAACCCATATGTCCGGGGCACTCGATGAACGTGGTATGACGAAACGCCACGTGTCGCTCCCGCCGGGTGGCGAGGAGGGGATCCACGCCTTCATCGAGGAGGTCGACGCCCGCCTTGCGAGCGACGAGGACACCTGCGACGTCGTCGAGGACGTCCTCGTCGACCTGATGGGCGATCGGGAGGCCTACGAGCGCTGGCAGTCCGGCGGCGAGGTGTCCAACGCCGAGCGCGTCCGCCTGCAGGGGTACGACCCCTGTAACGTCACACTGGAGAGCGAGTACTACGCCGAAGTCGAGACCATGGACGACGGCGAGTTCGAGCGCACGAAGTACCTCCAGTGGCTCTGGCGGCAGTTCGACGCCACGCCGATGGCCGACAACGTGGAGTTCGCGCTGCGCTTCCGGCGGATGCTCGCCGACCACCTCTTCGCCGACTGCGGGGACAACTGTCGATTCTTCAAGGGGATCACGTTCACCTACGGCCACAACATCTCCGTGGGCGACAACTGCGTGATCCACGACGACGTCCACCTGGACGACCGCGGGAAACTCACTATCGGCGACCGCGTCTCTATCTCCGACGACGCCCACGTCTACAGCCACGATCACGACGTCGTCGACCAGACCCACATCGACAACTACCACACGGTCATCGAGGACGACGTGCGCGTGACCTACGACTCGATGGTCCGTGCGGGCGTGCGTCTCGGCGAGAACGCCGTGCTCGCGGCCAAATCCATCGCGGGCCGGGACGTCCCCGCCCACCACATCGCCGCTGGCACGCCCGCGAAATCCATCGCGGTCAAAGACGGGTGGGAACCGGTCGCCGACGACCTGGAAGACGCCAACGTCGACCGACGCGAGGAGCGGAGACTCGACTACGACCTGCCCGAGAACCTGAGCGTCTTCGACGAGTTTCAGCGCGATCTGACACCGCCGGGCGAGTGACCCGGCGATCGGACACCGTCCGGCGGGTGCCCCCTCGTTTCGACCCTCGAGGGTCGCGGCGGAACAGACAAGTATCGTGGCAACGTATGTCACGGTATGGAGACCTGGGGCTGGATCATCGTGTATCTCGTCGGGTTCGCGCTGTTCCAGCTGTTGTTGCTCAGATACTTCGCCGACGGGCGAACGTTCTCGGGTGCCTCGCTCGGATCGAGCGAGGCGTCGTCGCCGGGGTCGGTCGATCCCGGCCAGCACGCCCCCGAGGTGACGGGCGACGCCCAGCAGGACGGCCGCGACGAGGACGGCGGCGTCCACTGCCCACAGTGTGGCGCGTACAACGCCGACGAGCAGACGTTCACCTACTGTCAGGAGTGTCTGACTCAACTCCGATGAGTGGTCGTCCGTGCCGACCCGACCCCCGACGATGAGGGCCGTCGCTGTCAACGTCGCCGCCAACACCAACGAACCGGGCTTCCGGGGACCGATCTACCCCGACGGCCGCTTCGCGTACGTCCCGATCCCCGAGTCCGAACCCACCGACGGGGGTGTTCCGACCTACGCGGACCTGGCCGCGGCCGACTTCGGCGGCCCCGGCCTCCACCGGTCGCTCCCCGAATCGGTCCGCGAGCGGCCGGTCCACTTAGACCCGGAGTTCGCTGGCTATCCCGCCTGCGAGCGTTACACCTACGGCGACGAACACGGCGTGAAGGCGGCTCCGCTCTCGGAGTTGCGGGCGGGGGATCACGTCTTCTTCTACGCGACGCTCGAGACCGTGAACCCCGACGCGAGCGCCGACTGGATCACTCCGGAGTGGGGCGCGTACCTGATCGGTCACTTCCGTCTCGCGCGCGACGCCGTCACCGGCGAGGCCTACGCCGCCCTCGACGCCGACGAGCGCGCCCCGTTCGCGAACAACGCTCACGTCAAGCGCGCCGACACCGACGCCCGCGTGTTCCTGCTGGGCGACCCCGAAAAGTCACGCCTCTACGGGCGGGCGGTCCCGCTGAGCACACGGACGGCAGGCGCTGACGCGAACCTGCTCGTGACCCGTGACTCCGCCGACTCCGGGAGAGGGCCGTGGTGGCGCCGCCCGCTCCGGTTCGACGGTGACGGCTGCGACCGCCTGCTGTCGGTCGTCGCCGACCGCGCGTTCGACGACTGCTTCGCCGATCCGGCGTGACCCTCTCCCGTCACTGACGCTCACGCTATCAGCGATGAAAATAGGGGCGCAAACGTCTATACCCCGTTTCGGTATTGTTCGCTCATGCGTGTTTCGAGCGGTGTCCCCGGGTTCGACGAACTCGTCGAGGGGGGGCTGTTGAAAAACAGACTCTACGTGGTGAGTGGTCCGCCCGGTAGCGGGAAGACGACCTTCTCCTCGCAGTTCATCACACAGGGGGCCAAGTCGGGGGAGAACTGTCTCTACGTGACGATGCACGAGACCAAGGAGGAACTGATGCAGGACATGTCGGGCTACGACTTCGGGTTCGACCAGGTCATGGCCTCGGGGAAGGTACAGTTTCTCAATCTGATGACCGACAGCGGCAAGCGCACCATCACCCAGTTCGGCACCGAGGGCGGCCTCACCAACCGGATCGTCGCCTTCCTCGAACAGCAGGACATCGACCGCGCCGTCATCGACTCGACGATGCTCCTGCAGCACTTCTTCGAGAACATGTCCGACGAGATTACGGGGTTCCTGTCGGCGCTGAAACAGACCGACACGACCACGGTGTTGATCTCCGAGATGACCGACCCCTCCTCGTACTCGGACGAGCACTACCTCGCCCACGGGGTGATCTTCTTCCACAACTACCTGGAATCGGGCGGGATGACCCGCGGGGTTCAGGTCATCAAGATGCGCGGGACGGCCATCGACTGTGACATCCGCGCCATCGACTTCTCCGATCAGGGCCTGCGCGTTCGCTCCGACGAGAAGATAGAGGGATAGCCATGGGACTGTACGAACGGGAGTACGACACGTCGTGGGCGACCCTCGACAGGGACGAGGCGACCGAACGGGCCTACGCGCTCGGTGTCGCCGAGTCGCTGGGCGAGTACAACCGCGAGGAGTTCGAGGCCGTCCACGACGAGATGGACACCTCCTACGACAAGAGCATGGTCGAACTCGCCTTCCGGGAGGGAAAAACTGAAGGCCAGGAGTTCGACCCGCCAGCCGAGGCCGACGCCGACGAGGCCGCCTGGGCCGAACTCGTCGAGGGGGAGACGGTCACCGTCGACGAAGACGACATCCCCACCGGCGGGCGCGACGGCATCCCCGAGGCCGTCGACAAGATGGACGCGATCGACCGCCCGAACCCCGACGAGATCGACGCGACGGACCGCCCGGACTTCCTCGACAGGTGACGCCGCCACCCGACACGGTACCGCTCACGATCGACGGTGTGACCGCAAGCGGCTTTTCGACCCGCGCGAAAAGACGCGTATGACCGTCGCGGACCTCCACGCCCACACGACCAACTCCGACGGGACCCTCGAACTCCGTGAGTTCCCGGCCGCCGCCCGGGAGGCGGGGCTAGACGCCGTGGCCGTCACCGATCACGACCGCCTCCACCCCGATCTCGACGCGCCCGCCGTGTCGGCGGTGCCAGGCGAGGCCCCGAACGAGTGGGCGCCCCTGGACGGTGACGAGCTACTGGACGCGCCGGAGACCGAGGACGCGGTGACGCTCCTCCACGGGATCGAACTCCGAGTCGACGCGGGCGCCCAGCGCGTGGATCTGCTCGGTTACGCTGCCCGGCGGACGGACGCGCTGCACGCGGAGATCGACCGCCTCCAGCACGACCGGATCGAGCGCGCCGCGGCGATGCTCGACCGGATCGAGGACCGCCTGGGCGTCGCCGTCCCCCTCGATCCCCAACGGGGCGTCGGCCGCCCGGACATCGCTCGCGCCGTCCTCGAGGTCACCGACTACGAGAGCGTCGACGCGGTGTTTTCGGAACTCATCGGTCACGACTGCCCGTGTTACGTTGCCCGCGACGTGCCTGAGTTCGACCGGGGCCGCGAACTCCTCGCAGATGCCTGTGGCGTCGTCGGCCTCGCCCACCCGTTGCGCTATCGCGACCCCGACCACGCGCTCGGCCTCGCGCCCGACCTGGACGCCGTGGAGGTGCACTATCCGTACGATCACGACGCCGACACGGGTCGCGTCGCTCGTGTCGCCGAGCGCCACGACCTGCTGGTGACCGGTGGGAGCGACGCCCACGACCGGACGCTGGGGCGTGCGAGCCTCTCCGCGCCGGAGTACGACCACCTGGCGCGCGCGCTGGCCGACGGCCGCGCCTGACGAGCGCGACCCCGGGTGTGTCTCGGTCGTCCCCCGGACGTCTCGTTCGCCGCGGTCGCAGGCTTCAAAGCCTCGGAGTCCCTACATCGGCGTATGCAGTGCCACTACTGCGACGAGGAAGCCGAGATCTCGGTCGAGAAAGACGGGGTCAAGGTCGGGGTCTGCAAGACGCACTTCCGCGAACAGATGGAGGAACTCGCGGAGGCCGACTGGCTCGACGGTATCGACGAGGAACTCGACATCGACCGGACCGAGTGAGTTCGCGACCGGATCCAGCCCCCACCGGTTCCCCGTCGGGAGCCGACTCTCCGATCGTTCTGTCTCTCGCTTTGGACCGCCACCGGTGTTTTATTCGTCCGGCGACCTACCCCCGTGTATGGAGAAAGTCTCGCTGGCCGAGTGCGACCGGCGGATGGGCCCGGCGGCCGACAAGCGCGCGCTCTCGGCCGCCCTCGGGACCAGCGACCTCGCGCTCAACTACTACGAACTCGACCGGGGCGACTCCTTTGCCTTCGGCTACCACCGCCACCCAGAGCAGGAAGAGGTGTTCTACGTGATCGAAGGGACGGTCACCTTCGAGACCGAGGACGGCGACGTGGCGGTGCGTGCGGGCGAGGCGATCCGGTTCGAACCGGGCGAGTGGCAGCGGGGCCACAACCGCGGCGACGACCCCGTGGTGGCGCTGGCGATGGGCGCGCCGAAAGACGCCCGCCACACCGAGATGCTCCGGGAGTGTCCCGACTGTGGCAGTCGCACCGAGAACACCGTCGAGATGGCCGACGACCGCGACGCGCTCGTGACCCGCTGTACCGACTGCGGGACCGAAACCGGGCGCTTCGACTGACCGCCGCGTCGTGTATCACCCGGTCGGCACGGCGGAGCGAAGCGTACACAACCCCGGCACTCCCATCCCCGGTATGGCAATCGGTGACGTGTCGACGGTGACTGCGGCCGGATGTACCGACCTCTCGTACGTCGATACGGGGATGTACGACGTGGCGGAGTACGGGTCGGTCTACGTGGTAGACGCCGAGCGTCCGGCCCTGATCGACACCGGCATCGGCACGAACTGGGAGCGGATCCGCGACGCCGTCACCGAGGTGGGGATCGCGCCCGACGACCTCGAAGTGCTCGCGGTGACGCACGTCCACCTCGACCACGCGGGCGGGGCAGGCTTTCTGGTCGAGGCGTTCCCCGAGGCCGAGGTGTACGTCCACGAGATCGGTGCGCCCCACCTCGAAGATCCGGGACGACTGTGGGCGGGGACCAAGCAGGCCGTCGGCAACCAGATCGAGCACTACGTCGAGCCCCGGCCGGTTCCCGAGGAGCGCATCACGGCCGTCGAGGACGGCGACCGGATCGACCTCGGAGATCACGCGCTGGACATCCACCACGCGCCGGGCCACGCCCCCCACCAGGTCGTCTTTCACGACCCCGCGAACGCCGTGGTGTTCACCGCGGACGCGGCGGGCATCTACACGCCCTCGACCGACGCGGTCCACGTCACGAGCCCGCCGCCGAACTTCGACCTCGACGAGTGTCTGTCGGACGTCGAGACGATCCGCGAACTCGACCCCGAAGTACTGTGTTACGCCCACTTCGGCCCCGTACCGGTCGGCGACCGACTCGCCGAGTACGAACGGGTACTCTCGGAGTGGGTCGACGCCGTCGAGTCGGCGCGGGCCGATCTGGGCGACGACGAGGCCGTGATCGAACGGTTCGTCGACCGTGCCGACGCCGAGCGCGAGATCTGGGGCGCCGAGAAGGCCGACGCCGAGGTGGCGATGAACGTCCGTGGCGTGCTGACGGCGCTGGATCGGGACGCCTGACAGAGCGGGCCGGGACACCTGACGGTGGCGGGGGTGTGACGGGGCGGACCGGACCGGATCGGGCACCTCCCCGGTCGGCCGTCCGGCCGCCCCCGGCGAGTAAGAGGGGGCTTTTTGTCCCGGGCAGCCGACCTGCGGACGATGGCCGAGACCAGTCTGCTGTTGCTCGTCGCTGGCATCATCGCGATCGGTGTCAGCGCGCAACTGCTCGCGGACCGCCTGCAGCTCCCGAGCATCATCTTCTACATCGCAGCGGGGCTGATCCTGGGCGAACCCGGGTTGCAGTACGTCACCACGGAGACGTTCGGGAGTGGCCTCCAGACCATCGTCGGCCTCGCCGTCGCGATCATCGTCTTCGAGGGGGCGTTCCACCTGAAGATCGAACGCATCCGGGAGGCACCCGAGGCGGCTATCCGACTCGTGACCGTCGGCGCGGTGATCGCGCTGGTCGGCACGGCCGCCGCGGTGCGCCTCGCCTTCGGCGTCCCGTGGAACCTCTCGTTTACGATCGGCGCGCTGCTGGTCGCGACCGGGCCGACGGTCGTCACGCCGATCCTGAACGTCGTCCCCGTCCGGGACCGGGTGGCCGCGGCCCTCGAGACGGAGGGGATCGTCAACGACGTCACCGCCGCGATCATGGCGATCGTCTTCTTCAAGACGGTCAACCCCGAGAGCGTCGCCGAGGGGTTCGCCACCGCCTTCCTCACCCGGATGGGCGTGGGCGTCCTCGTGGGCAGTCTCGTCGCTGGCGTCCTCTACTACGTGCTCCGGCACATCGACCTCTCGCCGGGGGACGCTCCGCGCAACGCGCGCCTGCTGGCGCTGGCCGGTGCGCTCGTGGCCTACGCCGTCGCCAACTCCCAGGCGACCGAGGCGGGCGTCGCCGCCGTCGCCGTCGCCGGGTTCCTGCTGGGCAACGCCGACATCCCCTACGAGCAACAGATCGAGGAGTTCAAAGGCGACATCACGCTGCTGGTGCTTTCGTTCGTCTTCATCGCGCTGGCCTCGCTGCTGGAACTGGACGTCCTGCGGCAGGTCGGCCTCCCGGGCCTGCTGGTCGTGCTCGTGATGGCGCTGGTGATCCGGCCGCTGCTGGTCGGCCTCTCGACGGTCGGCGACCGGTTCACCCGGAACGAGCGGATCTTCATGACGTTCGTCGGGCCGCGCGGGATCATCCCCGCGTCGGTCGCGACACTCTTTGCGGTGGAGTTACAGATCGCCGCCGAGGAGGTCGGCGATCCCGTTCTGGCCGAGTACGCCAACATCCTGCTCGGGACCGTCTTCCTCGCGATCTTGCTGACGGCCGTCTTCGAGGGCGGCCTCGCGCGCTACGTCGCCGAATACCTGGACGTGATACCAATGCGAGTCATCATCGTCGGCGGCGGACGGGTCGGCCGTGCGCTCGCCGAACGGCTGGAGGATCGGGGCGAAAACGTCGTCATCGTCGAGGAGCGCGAAGACGCCATCGAGGCCACGCGCAACGCAGGCTTCACTGTCCACAGGGGTGACGGCACCGACACGGAGGTGTTGCGGGCGGCCGGGGCCGAAAACGCCAAGGTCGTCGCCGCGACGACCGGCAACGACGACGCGAACCTGCTGGTCTCACAGCTGGTCAGTTCGAAGTTCGACGTCGAAAACGTCATCGCACGCGTCAACGACCCCGAGAACGTCGACGCCTTCGAGGAACTGGGCGTCCGGACCATCTCGGGGTCGATGGCCACCGCCTGGGCCATCGACAACCAGATCGAGCGCCCGGCCATCGCCCACTGGATGACCGACATCGGCCGCGTCGGCGACATCCAGGAGGTCGAGGTGACCAGTGACGAGGTCGTCGGCAAGACGATCCAGGAACTCGGTCCGATGCTCCCCGAGGCCTGTCTCGTGGCGCTGGTCAGCGAGGGCGACCACAAGTCCGCGGAGGTGCCCACCGCGGACTACGTCGTCCAGCGTGGCGACCACCTCACGCTGCTCGGGCGCACCGAGTCGGTCAAAGAGGGCATGAAGCTCGTCAACCCGAACTAACAGTACCCATCCGTAGCTGATCTCCGGATCGCACAGCCAACAGAGTCGGCGCGTCCCGGAAATCGCTACAGTAATCACGACGACGGTCACCGTCAGTCGTCGACCCGAGAGGAGTCGCCGAATTCGCCTGAGGCGGGGACGTGTCCCTGCTCGGCGACCGACGGATCGCCGTCGCCTGCCGTCCATCGATCCGTGCTTCCCGGAGAGTCGTCTGCGTTCGCCGATAACACCGCAGAGGTGGACGTATCGCCCGCGGGGAGACCGATACGGACGGCCGTCCCACCGTGGTCGGCGTCGGCAAACGAGAGGGTCCCCCCGAGGCGACTGACGCCCCACTGGACCGTCCAGAGCCCGAGACCGCTCCCGTGTTCGAGCGGCGTCTCGACACCGCCGTCCAGAACCCGTCGCTCGTGTTCGGAGAGGCCCGGGCCGTCGTCGACCACCGAGAGGACGACGGTGTCCCCGTCCCGCCGTGCCGTGACGTGGACCGTCGGGTCGTCGCTGTGTTCGATCGCGTTCTCGACGACGTTGCGCACCACCGGATCGAGGAGGCGACTGTCCGCGCGGACCGTCCGTCCCGGGTCGACGGCGACGAGCACGTCGATCGCACCGTACTCCTCGCGGACCGCCTCGACCGCGCGGTCGACCGTCGAGCGCACCGAGACCGTCTGCTCCGGGTCGGGATCCAGCGCCATCAGCCGCTGGAGTTCGCGGGCCTTCTCGCTCAGTTCGACGACGTCGGTGGCCCCGGCTCTGATGTTCGAGATCGCGTCGTCGGTGGCCTGTCCAGCCTCGAGGCAGTCGACGCTCGTCAGCACCGCCGTCATGTCGTTGCGGACGTTGTGGCGTAACACGCGGTTGAGAATCGAGAGCCGGAGTTCGCGCTGACGGCGCTCGGTCACGTCGTGGAGCGCGACGGCGTACCCGAGCGGGCGGTCGTACTGGTCCGTGAGCGTCGAGACGGCGGGTTCGTACTGGCGTCCGCCAGCCTCAGTCCGTATCTCGACGGTGTCGCCCCGCTCGAGCGTCGACAGGGAGTGACCGACCACCGCCTGGAGGGGCGAGCCTGCTATCCCACACTCGGTCGTGTCGAGAGCCGCAGTCGCCGCCGGATTCAGTTCGAGCACCTCGCCGTCGGTGTTGACGACCAGGACCGGGTCGTCCATCTCCGCGACGACCATGTCGGCGCTGACGGCGCTGGCGGCCGGGACCGACTCGAAGGTGTCGAACGAGCGCCCGACCACGCCCAGACAGACCGCGGTCACCAGCCACGCGACGGTGTCGGCGACTACCACGCCATGCGAGAGCGATCCGGGCTCCGGGTCGAGCGTGAGCGCGACCGTCAGTACGACGAACGTCACGGTCTGTGCGAGTCCGGCCAGCGCCAGCGCGACCCCTCGCCCGGGGTCGACGTACTCGTGGCGATAGCTCGCCCTGGCGATCAGTGCCGACACCACCACTACGGCACTCAGTCCGCCCAGAAGCAGAACCGTGATCGAGAGCGAGGCGGCCCCCCATCCCCTGGCCGAGAGGAGTCCGAGCGGCGCGAACGTCCGCAGGAAGTGCAGTCCGAGGCTGACCGCGCCCGGCGCGGCCATCGCGGCGAGATAGCGCGGGCTGACGATCTCCGTCCGGCCGAGGTACTCTAGCGCGAAGACGACCCACAGGAAGGGGAACACGAACCACGACAGCCCGATCACGTCGTAGAAGAACACCCGCCCCGGGATCGGCGCCCAGGCCACCTGTGCGACGGCGGCACCGAGGCCGATCGCACCCGTGGTGTACGCGACCGCCGAAAAGGAGACACCGAGGGGCTCGTCCCAGTGTGGGACCGCCCGCGCGGCGAGCGCGATCAGCGCGGCTCCGGCCACTGCGAGCACCCCCAGCCAGAACGCCGACGGCCCCATTGGACCAATCGGTCCCTGCCACTCAATAAAAACCTCTCGAAAGCGCGCTAACGGCGCCGAGGACGGCGCTCGATCCGTCCACGACGTTCGTCTGCCGGGAACGAGTCGGGGACGGCGGTCAGTGTGCGGCCCCGGACATGAACAGCAGGTGGTCGGCGGCGTCCTCGGCGGCGTCGGCCGCTGATTCGCGCTCACAGAGGCGCGCGACCGCGCTCTCGAAGTCGTCGCCGCCGTAGGCGCCGAGTGCGACCGGGAGCAGGTCCACACACGCGCGGAGTTCGGTCAGGTAGTCGTCCGTCGCGGCCAGCACCTCGTCGGCGTACTCGTCTGTGGTCGACATCGCTACGCAGTCGGGTTCAGACCGACGAAAGCGCTTCTAGGACGTGTCTATAGCTCTCCGGATCGCTCCGGAGGGTTGGGCGTCTCGCCCCGGCAGCGGCGCTACGTCCGGTGGAACTCGATGGCGGCACCGCTGCCACCTTTTTCCCGCTCGGGGTTCCTCGGGCCGGGGGCCCTGTGGGACCCGCTCGCGCAAAAAGCTGGATCAAAAAACTGCCCCTCGCTCCGCTCGGGACCGCCGAAACCGATCAGGGCCGACGGAACTCGATTGCCGCACCCTGACCGAAGCCGACACACTCGGTCGCGAGTCCCAGGTCGTCACCGCGTTCGCGCATCTCGTGGATCAGCGTCACGGGCAGGCGCGCGCCGGAGGCCCCGAGCGGGTGGCCGACGGCGATGGCGCCGCCGTTGACGTTGTAGCTGTCGTCGTCGAAACCGAGTTCGCGCTGACAGTACAGCGCCTGACTCGCGAAGGCCTCGTTGAGTTCCACGAGGTCGTAGTCGTCGGTGTCTCGACCCGTGCGCTCACAGAGCTTCCGGACCGCGGGGACCGGGCCGACGCCCATGATCGTCGGGTCGACGCCCGCGACCATGTGGTCTCCCACCTCCGCGAGCACCTCCAGGCCGTGGTCTTCGGCGAACGAGCGACTCGCGAGCATCGTCCCCGCGGCGCCGTCCGAGATCTGTGAGGCGTTGCCGGGCGTGATCGTCCCGTCGCTCTTGAAGACGGTCGGCAACCCCGCGAGTTTCTCCAGAGAGGTATCCCGGCGGATCCCCTCGTCGGCCTCGACGGTGCCCGCCTCGGTCTCGAGCGGGACGATCTGATCGTCGAACCGCCCCTCGTCGGTCGCGGCGGCGGCCCGCTGGTGGCTCCGGAGGGCGTACTCGTCTTGCTGCTGACGGGAGACGCCGAACTCCTCGGCGACTTTCTCGGCGGTCATCCCCATCTGGAGTTCGCCGATGTTGTACAGTTCGGCCATCCGGGGATGGACCTTGTGGGTGTTCTGGCCGAGTTCGACCCGGGACATCGACTCGACGCCGCCCGCGATCACGCAGTCCCGTTGCCCGGCGGCGATGGCGTCGGCGCCGCGCATGATCGCCTCCGCCGAGGAGGCACACCAGCGGTTGATCGTCGCCGCAGGCACTTCCTCGCCCAGTTCCGAGAGCAGCGCGATCACCCGCGCCATGTTGTTGCCCTGCTCGTCGCGCTGCTGGGCACACCCCCACAGCAGGTCGTCGATCTGTTCGCTCGCGAGTCCCGTGTCGGCGAGCATCTCGTCGATCAGCGGGACCGACATGTCCTCGCTGCGCAGGTCCGCGAGCGCGCCGTCCTCTCGCCCCTGTGGGGTTCGCCGGGCCTGAACGACTACCGGTGTCGCGTCTGTCATACCCGCGGTAGGACCGCTGTCGTGTTAAACCCTGACAAACTCGCGGCGCAGTGCCGGGAGTTGTCCGCGCGCGGCCGGTCGGCGTCGAGCGCCCCGGACCGGCGAGGTGACGCGACCAGTTCCAGCGCGACGCTGGGCAGGGCCAGTAACACGAGGCCGAGCACGCCATCGAGGCCGAGATCACCGGCCAGTTCGGCCACTTCGAGTCCCTCGTCCATGGCATCGGAGACGTGGTGCATCGCGTCGGAAAGCGCCGGTAGCGCTCGCGCCGGACGCCGCGGGAGTTCGCGAGACTTATACAGTGCGCAGACGAACGTGTGGGGGAATGAGTGATCCGGCGCTCGCGGTCGTCGAGTTCGTGTTGACCGCACAGGCCTACAGCGACAACCGCGACCTCGACCCCGACGACCTACCTCCGGACTACCGGGCGGTGTTCTGGAGCGACGGCGAGATCGAGCGACCGCTGTCGCCGACGACCACGACCGCCCGGGAAGCGACCGGGGTCCAGCAGCCCTGGGAGGCCATCTCGGGGCTGATGTTCACCGATCGCGACGACTTCTCGGGGACGCTCTCTTTCACCGAAGAGTCGATGGCCGAGGAGTGGTTCCTCGACCGGGTCGACGCCGACCACCTGGGGGACAACCCGGTGCTGGCCGCGGCCTACGAGACGGAGTTCGAGAACCTCGACTACGAGGTCGCGCGCGCGGAGAACCGCCCGATGCGGGCCGACCGCGTCTGGATCGACAACCTCCTCGAGGAGTACTTCGAGGAGGACGAGGACGAGGAGATGCTCGACCTCGTGGACATCCGCGCCCCCGAGGAGGTCGAGATGACGATGGACGACCTCGTCCTCACGGAGGACCAGGAGGGCGAGATCTTCAAGATCGTCAAGGCGATCGAACACCGCGACTACCTCGCCGAGATCGGCCTCCGGGAGATCGGGAAACTGCTGTTCGTCGGCCCGCCCGGCACGGGCAAGACCTCCGTCGCGCGGGCGCTGGCCTCGCAACTCGATCTCCCGTTCGTCGAGGTGAAACTCTCGATGATCACCAGCCAGTACCTCGGCGAAACGGCGAAAAACGTCGAGAAGGTCTTCGAGGTCGCGCGGCGCCTCTCCCCTTGCATTCTGTTCATGGACGAGTTCGACTTCGTCGCCAAGACCCGCTCGTCGGACGAACACGCCGCGATCAAGCGCGCGGTCAACACCCTGCTCAAGTCGATCGACGAGATCTCGCTGATCGAACACGAGGTGTTGCTGATCGGCGCGACCAACCACCCCGACCAGCTGGACGCCGCGGCGTGGCGCCGCTTCGACGAGATCGTCAACTTCCCCAAGCCCGACGATCAGATGCGCGCGGACATCCTCGCGGTCGTCACCCGGGAGATGGAGATCGTCGACTTCGACCCCATGGAGATCGCACAGCGCACCGAGGGGCTGACCGGCAGCGACCTCCGTCTGGTCCTCCGGGAGGCGGTGCTCGACGCGCTGACCGAGGAGCGGACCACCCTCACCCAGCAGGACCTGCTGGACGCCGTCGAGGACTTCGAGGAGCGTGACAACCTCAAAGATCTGGACATGATCGAGGGCGACCACGACGCCCTCGTCGCCGGTGGCGACATCTCCGGCGCGAGCGACGGCGGCCACGACCACGACCACAGCCACGACTGACCGGGTGCCCTGCCCCCAGTTGGACCACGATGACGTGCTCGCCCCTTACAGGTCCGGCTCGCTCACTTTCACTAGCTGTTTGCCGATGTTCTCGCCGTCGAACAGCCCCAGGAACGCCTCGGGCGCCGATTCGAGGCCCTCGGTGACCGTCTCGCGGTACTCGATCTCCCCGTCGTTCACCCACCCGGCGAGGCGGCGGGTGGCCTGCTCGAAGCGGGGCGCGAAGTCGCTGACCAGGAAGCCCTCGACCGTCGCCCGCGAGGCGATGAGGTGGCGGAGCTTCCGCGGTCCAGTGGGGATCTCCTCGGCGTTGTACTGGCTGATCTGGCCACAGACCGCGACGCGGGCGTCGACGTTCAACTGCGTGAACACGGCGTCGGTGATCGGCCCGCCGACGTTGTCGAAGTAGGCGTCGACGCCGTCGGGCGCCGCCTCGGACAGCGCCGCCCGGTAGTCGTCGGTCGCCTCGTAGTTGATGCCGACGTCGAACCCGATCTCCTCGAGGAACTGGACCTTCTCGTCGGACCCCGCGAAGCCGACGACGCGAGCGCCCGAGAGCTTCGCGATCTGCCCGGCGACCGACCCGACGGCACCGGCCGCGCCGGTGACGACGAACGTCTCGCCCGGCCCCGGTTGCGCGACTTCGCGAGTGCCGAAGTAGGCGGTGCGGCCGGGCATCCCCAGGACGCCCAGCGCCGTCGAGACCGGCGCGAGGTCCGGATCGACCCGCCGGAGGTCCGTCACGGGCGCGGTGGCGTAGTCGGCCCACTCCAGTTGGCCGGTGACGATCTCGCCCCCCTCGAACTCGGTCCCGCGTTCGTCGACGACCTGGCCGACGACGCCCGCCTGAAGGGGGTCGCCCACCTCCCAGGGGTCGGCGTACGACTCGGTGTCGTCCATCCGTCCGCGCATGTACGGGTCGACCGAGAGATAGCAGGTCCGGACGAGTACCTCGCCGGGGTCGGGGTCCGGTAGATCGGTCTCGACGAACTCGAAGGTGTCCCGGTCCGGTCGGCCCTCCGGGCGCTTCGCCAGTCGGTACTGTCGGTTTGTCTCTGTCATCAATGGGAGTACGCCGTCGTGCCGAAAGGGACCGGCGGTCACGGCAGATCTCCGCTTGAATCGGTGGGTCAAGTGACTGTTTGAGGCCCGAGAAGACACTTGTCGGCGGCGCCTGTCCCGTCGGACACGATGGACCACGAGCTGTCGACCGGAACGCGCGACCGACGAGCGTATCTCGGCCTGCTGGCCGGGGCGGTGACCGCGGGCCTCGGCGGGTGTCTCGGCGATGGACCGACGGACGGGCCGGGCACCGACGCTCGATCCCCGACTGGGACGCCGACGAGGACCGACACCGCCACCGCCACCGACACACCCGCGCCGACCGCGACGAGTGGCGAGTCGGCGACAGGAACGACCGACGACGCGGACACCCCGACGCCCGGCCCGACGCCGACTGGTGGCCGCCTCGTGGCCGAATACGTCGATCCAGATACGGTCACGGCGGCGACGGTCTACCCGCGGGACCTCGCGTCACTGCTCTTGCAGGCGGCCGACGCCGACGGCCGCGTCCGGGCGAGTGCGTCGGCGTTCGTCTACGCTCCAGAACCGATTCTGCCCTCCTTCGAGACGGTCCGTCTGGTCACGGCCGAGGGCGAGAAGCGCGGCCCCTACCGGGTCGAGGGCGAGGCCGGGATCAGGTACGACCATGTCGTCGGTGCCGAACAGGTGGAACCGCCGGAGAACGCGACGGTCACGCCCGTCGACGACCTGGCGGCGGAACGCAGGGACCTCGCCGTCGCGGCCATCGAGGGCGAAAGCCCCGAGGTGACACCGGAGACCGAACTCGGCGAGTGGGTTCGAGAGTCGTTCTACGGTGCGTACGTCCGCGACGACGGGACTACCTACCGCGGGGGGGAGATCGAACAGACCGACGCGGCGTTTTTCAGCACCGAGTGCTGGTACATCCTCTCGCTGACCCCCGTCGACGACGGCGAGGGCGCCGTCACGCTCCGTCTGCCGGACCTGTCGGTGTCCGTCCGGGAGACGTTCGACACGCTGTTCGAGGAGACGACCGCCTACGAGTCGACGGGGCGCATCGAGCGCGACCGGTTCTCCGCGGACGTGGTTCGCTTCGCGGCGGAGACCGACCACCTGTTGACACACACGACCACCTACACGACGGCGCTGACGGGCGACGACTGACTAACCCCACCCTTTTGCCCACCCCGTTCTTCCCTCGGCGTGATGGAAGTCACGCTGCTGGGAACGGGCGACACGACGGGGACGCCGACGCCGGGATGCGACTGTGATACCTGTGAGGAGGCACTCGAGCGCGGCGTCGAGCGATCGCGCTTTTCGGTCCACGTCCGCAACGAGCGCACCGGCGAGTCGCTGCTGATCGACGCCAGTCCCGACTTCCGGCGGCAGTTCCTCGACCGCGACGTTCCGCTGCCGGACGCCGCCGTGATCACGCACATCCACTTCGACCACCTCGACGGCCTGGGCCACGCCTACCGGCTGTTCGACCACCTCCCGGTCTACGCCGCCGACGAGACCGACCCCGAAAACGGCGAGAGCGTCGCCGAACACGTCCGGCGGCGCTACGACTACCTCGACCGCGTCGACGTGGTCCCCCGAACCCCCTTCGAACCGTTCGAGACCTGCGGGTTCGAAGTGACGCTCGTGCCCGTGGTCCACCCGCCGCTGGTCTGTTACGGCCTCGCCGTCGTCGACCCCGAGACGGGCGCGAAACTCGCCGTCTCGGGCGACACGACTTACGGGATCGGTTCGGACTCCCGGGCGGTCCTCGCGGATCCCGACCTGTTGCTCGCGGACGGCATCGTCACCGCCGACCTCTGTGCGGGCCACCCCGCGGGGGGCGACCACTTCGACGACGACGGGGTCCCGCGTACGTTCGGCACCAAACACATGACCGTCGAGGGCGCGCAGGCGCTGGGCGATGACCTCGGCGCCGACGAGACGCGCGTCGTCCACGTCTCCCATTTCCTCGACGCCGACCGCGCCTTCGAGGAGCCGCTGGCGGTCGACGGCGAGCGGTACACGCTCTGAGCGGACCGAACCGTCGGCGTCGACGGGCCGTCGCTCACTCGGTGAACCGATCCAGCCCGGACTGCTGGCGCGCGACGCCCTCGGGGTCGGGGTCCCAGGGGGTCCGCGCGGCGCGGATCGCGTCCAGCCCGGCCCCGGGAGGATCGTCGGCGTTGGCGTCAGCGTCGGTCCCGTTCTCGGTCGTCGCGTCTTCCGGATCGTACCCGCTACAGTCGGGTCCACACTCCTCGGCCGGGTGGACGATCCGGTCCTTCCAGGCGCAGTAGGGCAGTCCCGCGTCGGCGTCGTGGAACGGGTCCGCGTCCGGGGTACACTGGGTGCAGGCGGGCGGGTCGTAGGTCCGCCACCCCTTGCCGTAGGCGCGCTCGGCGATCCGGCGTCGGCAGCGGGCCTTCTCGGCGGCGGTCACCGGCCGTACGTCCGCGCCGGTCCCGTCGCGGTCGAGCAGTTCGATCCCCGGGCTGTCGGTTTCGAGCGGTTCGGGCTCGCGGAGGACCTCGCGCTCGCCGGTCTCGGGGTCGAACCGCCAGATGCCCACTTCGTCGGGGATGCGGTTGCGGTGGGCGCCGGTGACGTGGGAGGCCGTCGCGAGGATCACGCGGTCGAAGACGCCCAGCGACACGTCGGTCCGGAGCTGGTCGCGCAGGTCCCCCGGGCGGCCCAGGTCGGGTTTGTTCTCGACCCCGACGAGGCCGTCGAACCAGTCGGGATACCGGACGGTCTGGCGGACGTACGCCCGGCCGCCGCGGCGCTCGCGCTCGAAAAAGCCCTGTTCGACGGCCCGGTCGGCGATCGCGCGGGCACGCTCGGGGTGACAGTCGAACGCTTCCGTGACCGGTACCGCCGTCCCGGGTCCGACGTCGCTCTCGACGGCGGGCGCGGGGATCCGATCGGGCGTGATCGCCACCCGGTCGTCGAACGCCGGTCCGGGTTCGACCACGACCACGTCGGCGATGCGGCGGCCGTGGACCGCCGCGCCCAGTTGCCGGGCGACGATCCGCTCGTCGTCCTCGAGGCGGGCACACAGCGACAGCTCGAACCCGTACTCGCGCACACCCGGCGTTGGGCGGGCGAGGGCAAAAGCGTCGCGGGGGACCGCTACGCCGCGAGGGACCGGCGGGCGCGTGTCGGTGCCGAACGGAGGCCGGGAGCCAGCGGGGTGTGGCGTCGGTGACGGGGAGGGCCGTCGCGTCACGGAGTGATCGGGAAGCGGTTCGGGGGCGGCGGTCGGGGAGTCCGGTCCGGCGTACCGGGCAGTCCGCCTCAGCGACCGGCGGCGACGATAGCGAGCGCCACCGCGACGGCAGCGGCGAGCGCCGCGACGTTGCCTGCCAGCGCCCCGACGCCACCGGCCGCGAGGACCAGCAGGGCCGCCAGCGGCGCCAGCGGTTTGTCGAGTCCGTCTTCGAGACTGTGCGGTCGAGGGTGGTGTCGGTTGGTTACCATCGTCCTCACTCGAAACGAGGGGGTCCACCGGCATAAGTATAATCTGAACTATACTTCTGTACGGACGATTACTGAAATTCGCTACAGTGGGGCCGTCGGGGGCGGGCCGAGACGGCGTCGACACTCGCGGGCGGTCGGGACGCGGCGTGGTGACGGGTGGCGACAGGCGGTACTCAGTCACAGGAGAGGCGATCGGTGTCGCGGACCTCCAGGTCGCCGTCGAGGACGACCGAGAGGCGCTCTTCGGCCAGCGGGATCCGCACCTCGACGCGCCAGGGATCGGCGGAACGGACGGTGGCGTACTCGTCGTCGACACACCACGGGAGCGTCCAGTACGAGCGGTCCGAGAGGTCGATACCGTGGCTCTCGTAGAAGGCGGTGACCGTCGACTCGTCGAGCAGGACCAGCCCCACCGGCGAGCAGAATTCGGTCCGGCACCGCTCGCAGACGTGTTCGGCCCGCAGAGAGACGTCCAGACAGCACTCGCCGCCGCGGACGATTTCTGTGTGCATCCGTCCGGCACACTCCGGGCAGACGCCGTCGGCGGCCAGACAGTGGAGGTGACGAACCCGTTCGTCGAAGGCGGTCGCGATCTCCTCGTCCGTTCGGTCGACCAGCCCGCCCGGCGGGAACGGGTACTGACCGTGGGACTTCCCGCAGTCGACACAGACGATACGGAACTGTTCGTCGCCGTAGCGGGCCTCGAGGCCGCCGCCACACCGGGTGCAGGCCCCCTCGACCGCGAAGGGTTCGACGTCGGGATGGTGCGTGAAGGTGCCCGCCCGGAGCGCGCGGACGACCTGCGCACCGGCATACCGGAGATCGTAGCCGTCGTCGCTCTTGACGACGAACTGGTCGGTGAGTTGCTGGAGGTGGTAGTTGAACTGCGCGCTGTCGCGCATCTCGACGGCGTCGTGGAGATCCGAGAACGATACCGGGGGGTCCTCGGCGCGCCAGAGCGCCTCCAGGATGTCGAGTCGCGTCTCGTTGGCGACGACGCCGAACGCCTCCGCCGGATCGACGTCGCCGTCGTCGCGTCGTGTCTCGCGAGCGCCGCTCATGGCCACCTGTTGTATCGCCCCTCGCAAAAGCGTTCGCTCGAATCGATTATTGTACCACGGCTGACTTTTCTGCCAGCACGCGCCCGCTGGAGGGCGGGTGTCTGCCGCGTGTCCGACAGCGGTTTCAATCGCTGTAATCGCCCACGGTGAGTTATACCACGCCCGCCGGTAGCGGCGGTCGATGGGTGGCTGTGACGAGGGCACGTCCGAGGGGGATAGCGCGGCGGGAACGGTGCTGGTCGTCGACGACGACCCGGCGGTCACGTCGCTCGTGCGGGAGTATCTCGATCAGTTGTCGGTGGTGTCGACGGCGACGGAGACGGACCCGGCGGCCGCGCTCGAACGCGTGGACGGCCTCGACCTGGCCTGTGTCGTCAGCGACTACCGGATGCCGGGGATGGACGGGATCGAGTTTCTGACTGCAGTCCGGGATCGGAACCCGGACGTCCCGGCGGTCGTGTTCACCAGCGTCGACGAGGAGGAGGTCCCCGAGCGGGCCCGCGAACGCGGCGCGCGCGTCATCGAGAAGAGCGGCTCCGCGGAGTGTTTCTACGACCTCGTCGGGGCCGTCGAAGCGGTCGTCGAGGTCGGGTGAGCGGGCGGATCCGAGCGGGCGGAGCGGCGGGGCCGTAACTGGCCGCGGGCGAGTCCGGAACAGTAGGTTTATCACTCGCAGAGGGCGAAGATCACGCAAGATTACTCTCGAGATGACGAACACTACCAGACAACCGGAGGTGAACATCGGCCTCGTCGGCCACGTCGACCACGGCAAGACGACGCTGGTTCAGGCCTTCTCGGGCGAGTGGACCGACCAGCACTCCGAAGAGATGAAACGCGGGATCTCGATCCGTCTCGGCTACGCCGACGCGACGTTCCGCCGCTGTCCCGACTGCGGGGAACCCGAGGCGTTCACCGTCGAGGAGACCTGCGACGAGCACGACGTCGAGACCGAACCGCTCCGGACGGTGTCGTTCGTCGACGCGCCCGGCCACGAGACGCTGATGGCGACGATGCTGTCGGGCGCCTCGATCATGGACGGGGCCGTGCTGGTCGTCAGCGCGACCGATCCCGTCCCGCAGGCCCAGACGGAGGAGCACCTGATGGCGCTGGACATCATCGGGATCGACAACATCGTGATCGCCCAGAACAAGATCGACCTCGTCGACGAGGAGCGCGCCCGCGAGAACTACCGGGAGATCCAGGAGTTCGTCGAGGGCACCGTCGCCGAGGGGGCGCCGATCGTCCCGATCAGCGCCGGACAGGGGGTCAACGTCGACCTGCTGATCGAGGCCGTCGAGGAGCGGATCCCGACGCCCGAGCGCGACCCCGACGCCGACGCGGAGATGTTCGTCGCGCGCAGTTTCGACATAAATCGTCCGGGGACGACCTGGGAGTCGCTGACTGGGGGCGTCCTCGGCGGGTCGCTCGTCCGGGGCGAACTCGAAGCGGACGACGAACTCCAGTTGCGCCCGGGCCGGGAGGTCGAGTCCGGCGGGCAGACGGAGTGGAAACCGGTCGAGACCACAGTCAGATCGCTCCAGGCGGGCGGTGAGGAGGTCGAGACGGCCACGCCGGGCGGGCTGCTCGGTGCCGGGACCGGACTGGATCCAGCGACCACGAAAGGCGACGCGCTGGCCGGACAGGTCGCCGGGCCGCCGGGGACGCTCCCGCCGGTCCACCACCAGTTCACGATGGACGTCGAACTCCTCGATCGGGTCGTCGGCGAGGACACGGACGACGTCGAGGAGATCTCGACGGGCGAACCGCTGATGATGACCATCGGGACCGCCACGACCGCCGGGTCGGTCACGAGCGCTCGCGACGGCGAGTGTGAGGTCGCGCTCCAGCGCCCCGTCTGTGCCCGCGACGGCGCGACCATCGCCATCAACCGCCGGATCGGCGGCCGCTGGCGTCTCATCGGGATCGGAACCCTGCGTGAATGAGCGTCGTGCTGGACACCAACGCCCTGATGATGCCGGTCGAATGCGACGTGCGCCTCTTCGAGGAACTCGGTCGCCTGCTGGGGAGCAGCGTCCCGGCGCACGCGGCGGGACAGTCGAGCGGCGACGAACCGCCCGGCGAGGAGTTCCTCGTCCCCGAGGCCGTGCTGGCGGAACTGGCGAAACTCGCGGACGGATCGGGCGAGGAAGCCACCGCGGCCAGTGTCGGGCAGGATCTGGCCCGCGAGCGGTGCCGGTCGGTGTCCCACGAGGCAGGCTACGCGGACGACGCGGTCGTGGAGTGTGCCAGCGACGAGGCAGTCACCCACGCGGTCACGAACGATGGCCCCCTGAAACACCGGTTGCTCGACGCGAACGTACCGGTAATTAGTTTACGGGGCACGAACAAACTCGCAGTCACTCAACCATAACATGTACAAACGGGTACGACTTCGCGACACGGTCGAAGTGCCGCCGGAACACCTGGCGGACGTGACACCGGGGCTGGTCAAACAGCTCCTGCAGGACAAACTCGAAGGGCGAATGGACGAGGACGTCGGCTCCGTCGTCTCGGTCATCGACGTCCACGACATCGGCGAGGGGGCGGTCGTCCCCGGCGAGGAGGGCGTCTACTTCACGGCGGAGTTCGACGCGCTGACCTTCGACCCTCAGATGCAGGAGGTCGTCGACGGCGAGGTCGTCGAGGTGGTCAACTTCGGCGCCTTCGTCGGTATCGGGCCGGTCGACGGGCTCTTGCACGTCTCGCAGATCTCCGACGAGTATCTCGCCTACGACGAGGAGGGCCAGGCGCTGGCCTCCCGGGACTCCAATCGGACGCTCGCGGTCGGCGACGCCGTCCGCGCCCGGATCGTCACCAAGAGCATCGACGAGCGCAACCCCCGGGACTCGAAGATCGGGCTGACGGCCAAACAGGTCGGCCTGGGCAAACACGGCTGGCTCGAAGCCGAGCGACAGGAACGAGAGACCGCCGCCGAAGCGGGTGAGGACTGATGGCCGACAGACTGGTCTGTCGTGAGTGCCACCGCGTCCAGAACTCCGAGGAGGCCGAGACCTGCGTCTCCTGTGGCTCCTCGTCGCTGACGGAAGACTGGGCGGGCTACGTCGTCATCACCCACCCCGACCGCAGCGAGATCGCCGCCGAGATGGGCGTCACCGAGCCCGGAAAGTACGCGCTGAAGGTCCGCTAACGTGTCCGTCGTTCTCGAACTCCAGTCCGAACTGCGAGCGGAGCTCAAAGAGCCGTTCGGGCCCGTCTCGACCGATACGGCGGCTGTCCTCGAACGGGCGGGGAGGCCGCTCGTCACCGTCGGCGACATCGTCACGTTCCACACGCTGGCTGCCGGGTCGGTTCCGACGGTCGCGCTCGTCGACGAGCGGACCAAACGCGCCGCCGTCGGCGAGGAGGTTCGCGAGGGGATCGACGACGACCGCTTCGACCGGGTCGTCAATATCGAGAACCCGCCAGCGACGCTCACCGAAGCGCTGCTCTCGGCACTGGCCGACGGACTCGCGAGCGACGAACGGACGCTGCTCCGAGTCGACGGAGAGGAGGACCTGGCCGCTCTGCCAGCCATCGCCGCCGCCCCGGACGGCGCGAGTGTCCTCTACGGCCAGCCCGACGAGGGCGTCGTCCACGTCACCGTCGACGGCGCGAGTCGCGCTCGCGTCCGGGACCTGCTCGCGCGGATGGAGGGGGACAGCGACCGGGCGCTGGCGCTCCTCGACGTGGCCAGCGACTGACTGGCGTCAGGTTCGCCATGCTGGAACGCGTAGCCTGACCATCATCTCGGCGGCCGGACTCGCCGGCAGCGTCGCCGTCTCCCTCCTGCTGTGTTCCGCCCCGGCGCTGTGTTTCCTCGGACTCTGGCACCTCCTCGGGTGGCTCCGCGACGACGAACTCATCGAGCGAGCGCGACAGCAAGGGGCTGGCCCGACGCCGTCTCCCGGCGGGGCGGACCGATCCAGCTTGCCCACTCGTGACGACGATATCGCACTCTGTGAGGCTTTCGGCGCCCGAAAGCTCGCGACGGCGACGTACTGCTGGCGGTGTCTCGAACGGATAGAACAGGACTGACAGCCACATACCAGTGTTTTCGGCCCGCTCCGTCCACTATATGCGGGTTCAAGCCCTTTATAGTGCGTTCGAAATGGCAAAACATATATCCGATGTAGTTCATAACCATCGAATGCCTGTGGAAACAGGCGATCCATCTCACCCGATCCCACACCGACCGACCGCCGCGCGCCCAGGTGGTCATCCTCTCACATCCACCGTTTTTGGCGGCGAAGGACTCTGAAACAGCGTACCGACCGACACCGACGTCTCGACCGAACAAAATCCCATATTGTGGAACAAATGTTTTAGCGACAGGAACAGGGTGAACGTACGAAACAGCGTCTGAACGGGGCGCTGGATCGTGAAACTGAACTGCGTCCGGTCCGAGATCGGTGAACGGCCGGGTCCGGTCGACCGACGCCGGTTTTCACCCGGTGTGCACAGTCGCCCTGCGATTAAGTTCGGATCCTCGCAACCGCTGGCTATGCGGGGTGATTCGGACACGCCACAACCGGATCGTGGGCGGCGGCGACTGACTCGGCGGGCGGCACTCGCCACCGGTTTGGGTGGCGCGGCGACGCTCGCGGGGTGTATCATCACCGACGGGGACCCGGGAGTCACCTGTGTCGAGTCGGACGGCGAGTCCCCGGCGCGACGGTCGCTGTTCGTCGGGAACCTCGTCCCGACGACCGCGGTGAAGACGCCAGACGGCCCCGACATCTGGCAGCCGCGACAGGTGAACAGCGAGGGGACGGCGTCGATGTATAGCTGGGAGATCCCCGCCTTCTCGGAACTGGACGAGGACACCGCACAGCCACGCGTCGAGATTCCGGCGGAGGTGCATATCTCGGGTGCCGCGCCGAGCGAGGAACTCCCTGAAACCGTGATCTCCGGCACGAAAGACGTCACCACCGGTATCGAGGGGCCAGGCTGTCGCGGCCGCTACGACCGTCCGCTTGCGGCCGACCTCGCGGCCAGCGAGGAGTTTGGCGACATCTATGCGCCCTCGCTGGGGACGTTGAACGTCGCCGCGAGACTCCCGGAGGACAGCGTGTTCGCCGCCCCGGGCGCGGACCTGCGGCGGACCGCCGAGGGCCCGATGGCACCGCTCGTGCCGAGAGCGGACGACTACGCCTTTCAGGAGGGGTACTCGATCGTGAACACGACGGCGGACCTCTACAGCGACGCGCTCGAACAGGGCTACCGGGATCTCAAACGGCTGATGGCGTTCACGCAACTGCTCTTCGGGGCGGGGGTGGCGACGCTCGCGCCCGCCTCAGTGAGTCTGCTCAGCCAGGTGCGCCCCGACGACGTCGCCCTCCAGTTTCTCTACAACGTCGCGAAGCGCCGGATCAAGAGCGAACTGAAGGGCCTCGCGGTCGACGCGGCGAAGGTCGGGCTGATGGAGGTGTTCCGGGCCATCGACGGCGAGGGGAACCGGGTCGATCCGGTTGGGCCAAACGCAACCGACGCCCGGATGGTCGAAGGCGTGGTGTTCGTGCCGCCGACGACGGACGAACAGCGGTCTGCGTTTGACAAACCGGAGATCTCGACGAGCGCCTACGGCGTGCCCGGCCACCAGATCGACGACGAGGGCGTCGAGTTCGGGATCGGGCTCTCCGGCCCGTTCGTCAGTTTCCGCGAACCCGGGCCGGAGGAACAGACGGCGACGCCCGCGGGCCTGTCACGCGCGACGACGACGGCACCGACGCGGACGCCCACTCCGGAGGACGCGACGGCCGGGACCGCCGCGACGACCACGACACCGGGCGAGCAGCGGATCGTCCTCGATCTCGACCCGACGGCGTCGTTCAAGCGGGTCCCCGAGGACGACACCGGGGTTCCGGCCCCCGATCCGGTCGTCCTGGCCGATCACGGGATCCGACCGGGCGACGAACTCACCCCCCGGACCACGGGAACGTACGTCATCGGCCCCAGCGGGAACGAGCGGTGTGCCGTCATCGGCGTGTTCAGCCGGACCGACGAGATACTGGGCCCCCGGGAGCGCGACCGCGTCCCCGGTGCCCTCGACGCCGGAGCCGACTACGAGACGGTCGACACGTATCCGGCCGGAGAGCCGACGGACATCCCCGAGGACTTCCTGATCTCGGGGAGCCCCGACGACATCGACGGATGCGAGCGGCGCCGGACGACGGTCACCGTCCCCGAGGGCGCCGCGTACCTGTTCGTCGCCGTCGAGGACGACCGCTACAACGACAACTCCGGAGAGATCAGCGTCGAGATCACGTGGGGCTGACCGCCTGCCGGGTCCGATCGGCGGGCGGACCGCTGAGAGCGCCAGCGGCCGCCGGGCTATCGCTCGTAGGTGACGAACACCAGTTCGCCGTCCGTCCGGCGGTCGATTTCGGTCCAGGCGTCGCGGTCCCAGTCGGGGAAGTGCGTGTCGCCGTCCGGGGACTCTGGAATCTCGGTGATGACCATCCGGTCGGCGCGGGGGAGCAACTGCCGGTAGACCGAGGCGCCGCCCGCGACGTAGGCCGTGTCGGCACCGGTCTCGCGAGCGGCCGTCACCGCGGCGTCGACGCTGTCGGCTTCGGTCACCGCGTCGGCGTCGGCGCCCGGTGCCTCCTCGCGCAGGCCGACCCGGGTCAGGACGACGTTCGTCCGGTCGGGGAGCGGGCCGCCGATGCGGTCGGCGATACTCCGGTAGGTGCGCCGCCCGAGGATCACGGGGTGGTCCGTCGTCGTCTCCTTGAAGTGGCGCAGGTCCGCGGGGTAGTGCCACGGAATCGAACCGTCAGCGCCGATGACGCCGTTCTCGGCGACGGCTGCGATCACCGCCAGTTCGATGTCGTCAGTCATGGTCACTCCGCGACCGCGAACTCCAGTCCGGACGCGGCGTCGTAGTCGCGCAACTGGACGTCCTCGAACGCGAGGTCGTCGAGCGGTTTATCAGCCACCTCGATAGTCGGACGCTCGCGTGGCTCGCGGGTCAACTGTTCGAGCAGGTTCGGGACGTGGTCGGCGTTCTCGGTCCCGGGTTCGGGCGGCGCCGCGTCCTCGACCCACGCCTTCACGTCGGCGTAGCCAGCGCGCTCGTCGACGGCCGCCATCCGCTCGCGGAGTTCGTCGCGGTTGTCGCGGTACCACTCCCCGCGGGCGCCCTCGCCGCAGTAGACGTGCGCGTCGACGACGGTGTGGGAGAAACGGCCGACCTCGAACCCCGTCCGCCGTGCGACGAGGTGGGTCAAAAGCGAGTAGGCGGCGACGTTGAACGGGACACCGAGCGCCACGTCGCCCGACCGCTGGGTGAGGTGGGTGTTCAGGCGGTCGCCCTGCACGTTGAAGACGAAGGTGTAGTGACACGGCGGGAGCGTCGAGACGGCGGCGTTGGCGGGGTGCCAGGCGTTGACGACGATCCGCCGCGAGTGGGGGTTCTCACGCAGTTGATCCAGGACGTACTGGATCTGGTCGAAGGTTCCCTCCGCCTCGTCGACCCAACGGTGGGCGTCCTCGGGCCAGGACTCGCCGGGCAACTGGTCGCTCTCCTCGGGCACTGGGTAGCGCCGCCAGAACCGGCCGTAGGCCGTGTCGAGGCGCCCCTCGTCGTCGGCCCAGGCGTCCCAGATCTTCGTCTCCTCGCGGAGGTTCCGGATGTGCTCCTCGCCGGAGAGATACCACAAAAGCTCGTGGATCATCGAGTTCCAGCGGTACCCGTCCATCCGTTTGGTGGTCAACAGGGGGTACCCCTCCTGTAAGTCGACCTCGTAGTGGCGGCTGAAGGCAGAGAGCGTGTCCACGCCGGTCCGGTTTGGTTTGTAGGCCCCGCCCGTGAGGACCTGCTCGACCAGATCGAGGTATTCGTCCATCGGTGCGTGCAACAGACTCGGGAGGGTTAAGCGCTACTCTCCGGGCGTCGACAGTGTCGTCACAACTGACACAGTCATCCGTCCCCGCCGCTGTGACAGCTCAGCCGCTCACGCCCGTTCGAGGACGGCGACGTGGCGATCCAGCGAGCGGTGGACTCGCCGGACGAACGTGGACTCGACCGCCCATCCGGCGTCGACCGCGGTCTCGGTCCACTCACGGTCGCCCACGACGACGGCCTGCGGGGCGATCCGGCGGATCTCCCCGAGTGCGTCGCCGACCAGGCGCTCCAGCGAGTCCGCCTCGATCTTCGACTGCCGGCCGTAGGGCGCGTCGAACACCGCGGCGTCGGCGGCGTCGTCCGCCAGCGGGAGGCGGCGAGCGTCCCCGCGGACCGCGTCGAAGGCACCCTCCGCGCCGAGAGCGTCCCGGAGGTTCGCGCGCGTCCCGCGAGCCATCTTCGCCTGTGCGTCCGACCCGACGACGTGGGCGCCGACGAGTCCGGCCTCGATGAGGATGCCCCCCGTCCCGCACATGGGATCGAGGACGGTCGCGCCCTCCCGAGCGCCCGCGACGTTCGCGAGCGCACGGGCGAGCATCGGGTCCATACTCCCCGGTTGGAAGAATGGGCGGTCCGTGGGCGCGCGCTCGCCGAAGTCCCGGTCGCTCTCGGCGGCGAGCCATCCCAGCAGACAGACGCCGCCGTCGGGCGCGTCGACGGCGACGGCGTCGCTCCGGTCGAGGGGCGACCCGGGTAGCGTCTCCCGACCGAAGTCGTGGGCGGTGTTCTCGGCGCCGGGCCTCCCCGCGAACAGCACGCGCAGTTCGTGGTCGGGGTCGTCCAGGTCGACTGTGAGGCCGCGCTCGACCAGCACTGACCCGAGTTCGCGCTCGACAGCCTGTGTGTCGACGCCCGTGGTCGCGCGGACGTCCACCGCGCGGACGGCGACGCTGCCGGTCCGGTCGACGCCCGCCGCCTCAAGCAGCGTGCGGGCGCCGTCGACGTCCGGGTCCGTCCGGCCGAGCAGCCGACTGGCGCGGTGGGTAAAGGCGAGATCGGCCACCCGATCGGAGAGCCCGCGGGCGGTTGCGAGACCCGCGCCGACGAGCGTGACACCGGTCGCAGCGCTGGCGGCCTCGCGCGCGGCGAAGGCGTCGTCCTGTCCCCCGAGTTCGAGGACGTACACGCCGGACACTCGCCCAGCGCCGGGCAAGAATCTGCCGGTCGCACCCTTCCAGCGGGGTTTCGACCCCGATTTGAAGGCGTCTCATAACCCGCGTGACCCTAACGCGTCGGTGACCTGTCAGTCCGTCCCATGAAAGTTTATAAAGCTTAAATACGTCGTTTAAGTCGAGACATGGCAGACCCCAAGGAGACCATCAATATCGAAAACGTCGTCGCCTCGACTGGTATCGGGCAGGAGCTCGACCTCCAGAGCGTGGCGATGGACCTCGAAGGGGCGGACTACGACCCCGAGCAGTTCCCCGGCCTCGTCTACCGCACCCAGGAGCCGAAGTCGGCGGCACTCATCTTCCGGTCGGGCAAGATCGTCTGTACCGGCGCGAAAAGCACCGACGACGTCCACGAGAGCCTGCGGATCGTCTTCGACAAACTGCGTGATCTGAACATCCAGGTCGACGAGGATCCCGAGATCGTCGTCCAGAACATCGTCACCTCGGCGGACCTGGGACGGAACCTCAACCTCAACGCCATCGCGATCGGCCTCGGCCTGGAGAACATCGAGTACGAACCCGAGCAGTTCCCCGGCCTCGTCTACCGCCTGGACGAGCCCGACGTCGTGGCACTGCTCTTCGGGTCGGGCAAACTGGTCATCACGGGCGGCAAACAGCCCGACGACGCCAAGGAAGCCGTCGACAAGATCGTCACGCGCCTCGAAGACCTCGGCCTGCTCGAGTAGCCAAAGAGGAGCCTACAAACCGCTCCGGTTCGTAGGCCCGGCATGCTCCCGACAGCGCAGGCCCCACCCGGACATCCGGTCGCGGTCGCGAGTGACTACGCCGTCGTCCTCCAGTCGGGCGTCGACGTCACCGGCGGCGGCCTGCTTGCGGTCGTCGTCACGTTCCTGCTCGCGTGGCTCTTCTATGCGGTGACGCTACACCTCGCGGCGACGTTTTTCATCGGTGACGTCCCCAGCCAGCGGGCCGCCTACGCAGGGATCGCGCCCGCGCTCGTCTCCATCCTCCTGGGGCGGTACGGCGTCGAAGGGATCGGCTTCCTCTCGCCCAGCCTCGGCGTCGCCGTGGTCCTCGTCGTGACACTGGCCGCCGACGCCATCGCGATCAGTTCCGTCTACCGGATCTCGTGGACGCCGACCGCCGCGTTGACCGCGCTCCACCTGGCCTTTGCCGCCGTGCTCGGCATCGCGCTGAACAACATCTTCGCGTTCGTCTGACGGGTCCGAGCGTCACTTCCGCCCCTCTCGGTCTCCGGGTTCGCCCCCGCCGTCGACTGTGGGGAGGCGGATCGAGACGGTCGTCTCGCCGCCCCGTCGGCTATACACGAGCAAGCCGCCGTAGCTCTCGATGATCCACCGGGTCAACCACAGCCCCAGTCCGGTCCCGTGATCGAGCTGTGTCACGTCGCTGTCCCCGAAGACGACGCTTCTGACGTGTTCCGGAATCCCGGGACCGTCGTCCGTGACCGTGACGACGACCTCACCGTCGACGCGCGTCCCCGTGACTGCCACCGACGGGGTTTCGCCCCCGTGTTCGAGGGCGTTCTCGACGAGGTTCCGGATCGCGATCCCGACCCGGTAGTCGGCCGCGACCGGCAGCGACGACGGGCGGTCCAGTTCGATCTTCGCCTCGGCCTCTGCGGTCCGTGACGATTCGACGATGTCGTCGAGGAGGCCGACGAGGTCCACTCGCTCGCGGTCCACGTGGGCCGTGCCCATGATCTGTTCGACCTCTCCGGCGGCGTCGCTGAGCGCCTCCAGTTCGGTCGCGGCGGCGTAGATGCGTTCGGCGTCAGCGGCGACGTCGTCGGATCTACCCTTTCTGATCGCCGTTGCGGGCGAGAGTATCGACGTTAGCTTGTTCCGGAGCGTGTGGCGCAACACCCTGTGGAGTACGCGGTGGTGCTGTTCGCGGCGGCGCTGTTCGGTCACGTCGGTGTAGATCGCCAGCGCGTGGCTGGCACCGTCGTGTTCGTACGGGACGCCGCGGTACTGGAACTGCCGGATCCCGGTCGCCGTCTCGCGGGCCACCGTGGCCTCGTTGTACTCGCCGTCGGCCGACCGGCGGTCGAACGACAGCGCGCGCCGGGCGAGCGTGTCCGGGACGATAAAGTCGTTGAGCGACTCGCCGACGATCGTCTCGCGGTCGTAGCCGAACACGTCGACGAATGCGGGATTGACCGCCCGGACGACGGGCACGTTGTCGACGATCTCGACGTCCACGACCGCGTCGTCGATCAGTTCGAACAGGCGCCCGAACCGGTCGTCACTCATCGGTGTGGGCCCGGCCGTTCGTCGGGTGTGGCCGGTCGTCGCTCGATCCGTCCGTCTCCGTGACGACGCGGCGTCGCCCGTCACGTGACCGGAACCTGAGCACCTGATCGGCCGCGCCTGCGTAGAAGGCCACGGTCGTCTCCTCGACGACGGCGCTGTCGACGACGTTGAGGACCGTGTCGCGGTCCCCGAGGAGCGATCCGTCGTTCTCGTAGCGGGCGGCCCTCGCCTCGGCCTCACCGAGCACTTCGATCTCGCCAGCGATGTTCCCGACGACCAGCAGCGGGCGGTCGCGGCGCCGATCGGTCGCCTCGTTGGCGTCCGCCAGCGACCGGGCGCCGAGGTCGAAGACGTTCCGCCGGTCGGACCAGTCGTCGAACGCGTCGAGGACGAACAGGCGGTCGGCGGCCAGCGCGTCCGCGAGCGCCGGCGCGCCGGCGACACTCTCGAGGACGGACTCGAACGTCGCCCGACCTAGACCGGGCGGGGGCGTCACGGAGACGGCGTACCCGTCGGCCAGCGCCTGCCCACAGCAACGGGCGACGAACCGCTCGACCGACAGCGCGTCCCCGTCGTAGGTCACGACGCCGCGCCCGCCCTCGATCAGGCCGCCGCCACAGCGGTCGTCGACCTCGTCGTCGCCGGTCGACAGTCGAGGGCCGTCGTCGAGGTCAGTCTCCCCGACGGCCGCGAGCGTCGTCTCTATCTCCCGGAGCATCGCCGTCTGGTCCGCGCGGGCCGTCCGGATCCGTTCGACGTCGGCCTCGATCCCTTCGGCCCGGACGGAGGCCTGCTCGCATTGCTCGGCCACACGCTCGCTTGTCCGGGCCTGCTCGTCGGTCACGTCCGAGACCTGCGCCACGTCGTCGGCCGTCGTCTCGACGGCCTCGGCCACGTCGCCGACGCTTTCGATGGCCGTCTCGACCTGCGTCGTCCCCTCCTCGACCGCCTCGACGACCCGGTCGAGACGGTCGACGGTGGTCGTCGCCGCCGCGCGCACCTCGTCGAGGATCTGTTCGACCTCGTCGGCCTGTGCCTGTGACTCCTCGGCCAGGGACTTGACCTCGTCGGCGACGACGGCGAACCCGTCGCCGCTGGCACCACCGTCTCCACTGCCCGCCCGGGCGGCCTCGATGGAGGCGTTCAGCGCCAGCATGTTGGTCTGGTCGGCGATGTCCGAGATACCGGCCAGGACCGTCTCGATGCGGTCCAGACGCTCCTCCAGACGCTCCACGTCGTCGGCGACGGCGGTCCCGATCTCACCGATCTCCTCCATCACCGCGAGAGCCTCCTTTGCCGCCTCGTACCCCTCGTCGGCGTCGGCCGCGGCCCGTTGGGTCCGTCGGGCGGCCTCGTCGGCCGTCGCCGCGATCTCCTCGATCGTCGCGCTGAGCGATGAGACGTCGGAGACGACCGACTCCATGTCCCCCGCCTGTGCTGCGGTCCGGTCGTCGATCTCGACCAGTTGGTCGTCGACCGTCTCCGAGGCCGCTCGAACGGCCTCGACTGCGCCCTGTGCCGTCGCGACGACGCGCCCGTCCGACTCGGTGGCGGCGGCACCCGGGTCTGCGGTCTCTACGACTGGCCCGCTCGTACCGTTCTCGCCGGTCATCGTCCATGGGTAGAAACGAAGTCAATCGTAGTGCAATATCGATAATCAGAACGAGTATATTTCTCTTTCCGGCCAACACTGTCCATATTGTACACCGGATCGTTGGATTGGTGTTACTTAATCGTATTTGATACCGAAAGAACTGCGTCCGTCGGTCCGCCGGGACTGACGGTAGGCTACCGCTGTTCGGTCGCCGCGTCCGGATCCGGGACGCGCCCCTCGAGCGGTCGGTGATTCACTCCACGAGGCGTTCGATCTCGGTCACGAGCACGTCGCTGGCGCCGACGCCTTTCAGCGCGTTGATCGTCTCGAACACCTCGCCTTCGTCGACGACGGCGTGGACCGCCACGTCCTCGCTCCCGGCGATATCCATCACCGTCGGGCCACTCATCCCCGGCAGGACCTCCTTCACGTCGTCGAGACGCTCCTCGGGGACGTTCATCATCAGGTAACGTTTCCCCTCGGCCGACAGCACCGATTCGAGCGCCATCCGGATCTGCTGAACCTTCTCGTCGTCGACGACGTCCTCGCGGGCGAACAGGCGCACCGACGACTCCAGCACGTCGGCGACCTCCGCGAGCCGGTTCATCCGCAGGGTCGTCCCGGTCGAAGTGATATCGACGATGGCGTCGGCGATGTCGACGTGCGGGGTGAGTTCGGTCGCCCCCGACACCTCGGTGACGTCGACCTCGACCCCGCGGTCGGCGAAAAAGGCGCGGGTGACGTTGGGGAACTCGGTGGCGACGGTCCCGGCCGCAAGGTCCTCGACGGCGGCGATGTCGCCGTCCTCGGGCGCCGCGAGGACCAACCGACAGGAGCCGTATCCCAGATCCAGCAGATCGACGAGGTTGTCGACGGCGGCCTCGCGGGCCTGGTCGAGGCCGGTGATCCCGACGTCGGCCGCGCCGTCGGAGACGTACTCGGGGATGTCCGCCGCCCGAGCGTAGAGGACGGTCACGTCTGGGTCCACAGTTTGCGCGTAGAGTTTGCGGTCGGCCCCGTCGACGACGTGGAGACCGGCCCGGTCTAACAGGTCCATCGTCGGCTCGTGCAGACGGCCCTTGTTGGGCACGGCAATGCGCATACGTTCTCTGGACGGGCCGCGGGCAACTGTCTTTCCCTCCCGGAGCGGCCGCTCGACAGCCGCGGGGCGGCCGACCCGGTCGCGTCGCGGGGAGCGAAAACCGTTTGACACGTCCGCCGCAACGGCGGGTATGCCCCTCCACCCGTCGCTGTTCGGTTCGGTCGCGGCCGTCCTCGCGGCCTGTCTGGTCGGGTACGCGCTCGGTCGCGCGGGCGGTCGGCTGGTCCCGCCAGACGACCCCAGTCGCGCCCGGACGCGCGCCCGTCGCCTCCTGTGGATCCTGTTCCCGGCGACGTACGTTCTCGCGTTGTTCGCGCTGACCGCCGGAGGGTGGCTCGATCTGACTGACCGGGTCGCCGCGCTCGCCCCCGGCGCAGCCGAAGGAATCGTCGGCCTCCTGCTGGTGTTCGGGGCGCCCGCGCTGGCGTGTGTCGCCCCCTATCTGGGGCTGTTCCCGTCGATCCGCGCGGCCCGCGACATCGAGATGACGACGCGGGCGGTCGCCGTGATGCTCCTGCGGTACGTGACGGGGTTCGTCGCGTTGCTCGCCGCCCTGCTGGCGGTGACACTCGCCGTGTGGAGCGCGGTCGGGTCGGCCGCAGGCGTCCTCGTCGGTATCGTCGTCTGTGTGATCGTCCTCTACGCCGCGAGTCCGCTCGTCGTCCTCGCGTTGACCGCGACGCGCCAGCCCGCGGACCGGGAAGGTGACCGTCTCGTGGCCGCCGCCACGGCCGCGGGGCTGTCGACACGGTGGGTCCGCGTCCAGGCGACTCGGGGGAGCGAGGTGGCGACCGCGTTCGTACGCGGCCTCCCGGGCGTTCGCATTCTCGGGGTCACCGATCACCTGCTCGAGACGGTCGACGACGCGACGCTCCGCGGGACGCTCGCGCTCCGGGCGGGCCGTCTCGCGGTGTTCCACACCGAAGTGCGTCTCGCACTCGTTCTCGGAACGATCCTGGCGGTCTTCCAGCCCTGGCTGGTCTCGGTGCCGGTTCCCGGCCTCGTCGTCCAGGTCGGGGGCGCCGTCGGCGGTGTCGCGGGATTGTGGGTCGGCCGACGGCTGGTCTTCCGGGCCGACCGGATCGCCGCCGAACGGGTCGGTACCGACTGCGTCGCCGACGCTATCGATCGGCTGACGGGAATCAACGACGCGCCGCGCTCGCTGGGAGTGCTCTCGTCGCTGGTCCGGATGGAACCGTCCGTCGACCGCCGGATCGAACGGTTGCGCGACGCGGCCGACAGCGTTTCGACCGACCGCACAGACAGCGACGAGTGAGGCCGAAGGGCCGGAGCGTCGGCGGCGGGCGACGAACAGTAGTTTGACGCCCCCGGGGCGGCAACCGCCGGGTATGAGCGACCTCCTCGTCGCTGGCGGTCGGGTACTCCGGCCGGACGCGACGGTCGAACGCGCGGACGTACTGATCGATCGGGACAGTGGAACTATCGCGGCGGTCGGTGACCCCGGTTCGCTCGCAGGCGACGACGAACTCGACGCCTCGGGCGGTCTCGTGATCCCCGGCCTCGTCAACGCACACACGCACGTAGCGATGACGCTGCTGCGGGGATACGCCGACGACAAACCCCTCGATCGGTGGCTCCAGGAGGACATCTGGCCGGTCGAGGCCGAACTCACCGCGGATGACGTGCGCGCTGGCGCCGAGCTCGGTCTCGTCGAGATGATCAAATCGGGAACGACGGCGCTGTCGGACATGTACTTCCACGTCGACGAGATCGCGGGCGCCGTCGACCAGGCCGGTCTGCGCGCGGTGCTGGGACACACGGCTGTCACCGTCGCGAAAGACGAAGACGGGGCACGTGAGGATATGCGACAGAGCCTCGACGTGGCTCGACGGCTCGACGGCGCGGCCGACGGCCGGATCCGGACGACGTTCCAGCCCCACTCGCTGACGACGGTCGGCGAGGAGTACCTCCGCGAGTACGTCCCCGAAGCCCGCGAGGCGGGCGTGCCGATCCACTACCACGCCAACGAGACGACCGACGAAGTCGACCCGCTCGTCGAGGAACACGGCCAGCGCCCCCTGGAGTACGCCGACGATCTCGGCCTGCTCGGCGCGGACACCTACGTCGCCCACGGCGTCCACGTCGACGGGACCGAGATCGAGTTGCTGGCCGAACGCGGGACCGGCGTCGCCCACTGCCCGGCCTCGAACATGAAACTCGCCAGCGGGATGGCGCCCGTCCAGCGACTCCGGGAGGCGGGCGTGACCGTCGGCATCGGGACCGACGGCGCGGCCTCGAACAACGACCTCGATATGTTCGACGAGATCAGGGACGCGGCGATGCTCGGCAAACTCGCAGCCGACGACGCGGCCGCGGTCCCGGCGGCGGCGGCCGTCGAGATGGCCACGCAGGGCGGCGCGGACCTGCTCGGCTTCGACAGCGGCCGCGTCGAGGCGGGCACCAACGCCGACCTGGCCGTGATCGACCTCGACCGGCCGCACCTCACACCGGGCCACGACCTCGTCAGTCACCTCGCCTACGCCGTCCGCGGGAGCGACGTGCGCCACACCGTCTGTGACGGGGCGGTCCTGATGCGAGATCGGACCGTCACGACGCTGGACGAAGACACCGTCGTCGCCCGCGCCGCCGACCGCGCTGCCGACCTGGTCGATCGCGCCGCCGAGTGACGCTTCCGAGCATCCCGTCAGTATCACAATTGAGAAAGCCGGTAGATAGTCTGAAAGTGCGTTATTTCCGGTATAGAGAGTTCCAACAACCCGGAAACTTGATGAAACAAACAGGAGGTTTAATAAGACAATATTCGGTATAGAAGAAGATATGGCTCAGCGGGCAATTGCAGTCGCCGTCGCAGCCCTCGTCGCACTCGGGGCGGGGCCAGCACTCACTGCGGGAGCGCACGTGGCCGGTCCGTCGAACGCAGCAGCATCGGTCGGGGGAACGGCCGACGCGCTGGCGCAGGCGGACAACGGAACGGTCGGCGACAGTGAAAACGGCACGATAGAAGGGAACACGACCGAGAACGGCACCGAAACCGACGATGGAAACACGACCGATACCGGACCGCCAGCAGGGCTTCCGGAACCTGCGGTGGGTCCCGGCGGTAGTGGGAGTTCGTTCAGTGACATCATCGACTCCATCGTGTCCGCCAGTGGATCGTCCAACGCGTCCGGAGACAACGAGTCTAGCAGCGGTGTGGGCGACGCGGGCATCGACATCCCGGTCGCGAACGACCTCCCCGGGATCGGTGACGACTCCACCGAGGACCCGGATGACTCGTCGGACGATAGCGACGAGAACGACGAGGCCGAGGACGACCAGGACGAAAGCGGAGACGAGTCCGAAGCGTCAGGCGACGGCGAACCCACCACCGACGAACCGTCGGAGAACGTGACGGTCATCAACGGGTCCGAGGTTCCCGACGAACTCCAGGGCGAGAACCTGACACTGCCTGATGGGACCCCGGTCGCCGCGGAGGAACTCCCCGAGGGTGCGCTCGTCGTGAACGGCACGGTGCTCCCGCCGCGTGACGGGCCGGGGGAACTGCCGGGTAACGGTACCTTCCCGCCGGGAGAGATTCCGGAGAACGCTACCTTCCCGCCGGGAGAAATGCCTGAGAACGCGACCTTCCCGGAGAACGCGACCTTCCCACCGGGAGAAGTTCCGGGCAACGCGACCTTCCCGGAGAACGCGACCTTCCCACCGGGAGAAGTTCCGGGCAACGCGACCTTCCCGCCGGGGGAAATACCCGAGAACGAGACGTTCCCGCCGGGAGAGATTCCGGAGAACGCTACCTTCCCGGAGAACGCTACCTTCCCGGAGAACGAGACTTTCCCGCCGGGAGAGATTCCGGAGAACGCTACCTTCCCGGAGAACGAGACCTTCCCGCCGGGAGAAGTACCTGAGAACGAGACGTTCCCGCCCGAGGAAATCCCGGACAACGCTTCCTTCCCGGAGAACGAGACGTTCCCGCCGGAAGAAATTCCAGACAACGCTACCTTCCCGGAAGAACCACCCGAGGATATCCCGGATAACGCGACATTCCCGGAAGAACCGCCTGAGGATGTCCCGGACAACGCTACCTTCCCGGAAGAACCACCTGAGGATATCCCGGACAACGCTTCCTTCCCGGAAGAACCGCCTGAGGAACCGCCCGAAGAACCGCCTGAGGAACCACCTGAGGATATTCCGGACAACGCTTCCTCCCCGGAAGAACCGCCTGAGGAACCGCCCGAAGAACCGCCAGAAGAACCGCCTGAGGAGCCGCCCGAAGAACCGCCTGAGGAGCCGCCCGAAGAACCGCCCGAAGAACCGCCTGAGGAACCGCCCGAAGAACCGCCCGAAGAACCGCCTGAGGAACCGCCCGAAGAGCCATCGGGTGACGAACAGCGAGAGGAACCGCCGGACGGATACTGACGGACTCCGCTCGCCTTCTGCTTCCGTTTCGGCAGCGACTCACTCAGAGAGCGACGCCACCCGCTCGACCGTCGCCTCCCGATCACCGACCAGCGCCGATTCGACGGCTCTGACGACCGCATCGGGGTTCGGATCGCCGCTCACGAGGGCGGCGCTCCCGACTGTCTCCGGGTCGAACGTAACGCCGAGTGCGGCGTACACGGGATCGAGGACCGCCGCGATGGCTTCGTGATCGCTGATCAGCAGGACGCCAGCGACGATCGCCACGTCCGTCCGCACACGCTGTGCGAGACCGGCCACCTTCCGGTCGCGTCCCGCAGCGTCGCGGATCTGCAGCGAGTGTGACCCCGGACAGAACGATCCGTCGGGTTCCCCCTCCCGGACGTCGACGCCGACGGTCGCGAGGGCCCGCCGGACGGCCGCCGTCGCCGCGTCGTACCGATCGCGGAGCCCCGAACGCGGGTCGTCGACGGGCACCACGCGGGCGAACGCGGCCGTCGATCCCGTGTAGGCGACGGCGCGGCCGCCCACGGATCTCTCGACGGGCGGGAAGCCCCGCTCGGCGGCGATCTTGCGGGCCCGCTCGTAGCCGTCCGCGCGAGCGTCGCGCCGACCGAAGGCGACGTGACGGGGCGGACACCAGACGCGCACGGCCGACGCGCCGGTCTCGGCGACGCGGTCGACGATCTCGTGGGAGACGGCGCGGTCGCCGTCGGCGGTGTCGGCCCGACCGCGGTAGACGCGCATACGCGCCGTTAGGACGCCGGGGGGAAAACGACCGCGCCGACCGCCAGCGAGCGCGGGTCGGCGACAGTCACGGCTGGACGGTCGCCGATTTCGGTCCCCGCGTGCGGGAGCGTCATGTGTCTGCCCCTCTTACGGCCATCGATGAACGCGTCGACGGACTCGCCAGCGGTCACGCTTTCGTCCGCAGTACTCGGCCAGTACGGACGCCTGTCGCTGTACAACTCCCCTTTCGTCGCCCACGACCGCGGCTGTGCCGTCGATCTCTACCCCGGTGACGGGATCGAACCCGACCCCGAGGACGGGCCGACCGTCCCCGCGCCGTCGCCGGTCGCGGGTGAGGTCGTCGACGTCCGAACGGTCACGGCACCCGACCAGCCCTACGCGGCCGACGACGACCACCTGCTCGTGGTCGACACCGGATCGGCGACGGGGCCGGGCGCGCCGCGATTCCCGGACGGCCGCGCACCGCTGGCCCGGATCCTGCACGTCGACCCTGCGGTCGAGGTGGGGGATCGGGTGGCCGTCGGCGACCGCCTCGGGCGCCTCGTCCGCGCGGGGTTTTTCGCCCCGTGGGTCGCGAACCACCTCCACCTGGGGTTTCGCCCGCCCGGCGCGGATACACACCGCGCGTCGGGGTCGCTCCCGCTCGAACTCGACCCCTCGCTTCGGGTCGAACCGCTCGCCTGGGACGGCACCGGGACCGTCGTCGCCCCGGGCGATAGCTACGCTGTCCTCGACGCGCCGACACGCGAAACGCCCGGCGAGGGTGTCGCCGGGATCGCCGCGACCGGCGACGAGGGCGCCGTCGCGGGCGTCCTCGACGGCGGGTTCCCGCACTACGATTTCGGCGGTCTCCTCGCTGCCGGAGGCGACAGGAATTCCGCGAACGGCGACGGTGGCAGTGGACCCGAGACGGTGGGGCTCTCGGGGACGCCGATCGGCCGCGTCGACGGCCGGACCGTCGCGTGGGACGACCTGACGGTGCTCGCGAACGGCCGTCCCGTGCGAGGGATCGCGCTCTGTCTGGCCCGCGAGCGGACCGGCGCGAAACTCGTCGGCGCGGACCTGCCGTTCGCGACGGGCGAGGAGGTGACCGTCGAAATCGTCCGGGAGGGGTGATCCCCCGTTTCCGGGTCAGTCGCCGTACCGCTCGCGGTGGCGCTGCTTCGCGGTCTCGTAGGCGTCGTCCGCGCGGACCCGATCGAGGTACTCGCGGTAGACGAGCGCGATCTCGCGTTTCTCCGGGTCGTACCACTCCTGGGGATCGCGTTCGACCCGCTCGCCGTCGTCAGTCCGCTCGTATTTCTGCCCGCCGGGATACTTCGCGTAGCGCATCGCCCGCGTCCACCCCATCTGGAGGTACTTGCGAGCCATGTCCATCCCCACGAAGTCGTCGGCGGCGCAGTACTCGCGGTATCGCTCGAAGACGTCCGCGGCCGCCCGCTCGGCGCTGTCGAGTCCGGAGATGGTCCACAGCGGGAGGAGATCGCTCTTGTACGGTTCGATCTTGAACGCGCCCCGCTCGTCGGGCGTGTGGCGGTACCGATCGGGATTGGCCCGGAAGTCGAGATCGTACTCCGGCCCGTCGTCGACCTCCTCGACGGCGCCACGGACCGGGTCGGTCACAGTCGACACACCCCGCTGATCCTCCGATTGTCTGTCATCGACGCCCCTACGGACCCCAGCGACTAATCGAGTCGCTTCGCGAACTTCAGGAGGTCGTACTCGCCCTCGGTCCGGGTGTCGACCTGCTCGTAACCGCGAGCGGGGTAGAACTCGGTTGCCGCCCGCTGGCGCCGGGCCGTCCACAGGACCAGTCGGTCGAGGCCGCGGTCGCGGGCCGCGTCTTCCAGTCCGCCGACGATAGCGTCCCCGTACCCCTCGCGCTGGTGGTCGGGGTCGACCGCGATCCGCAGGAGTTCCCCCTCGCCGTCGGCCAGCGTCGCGTAGTCGGTGTGGGCCTCGGCCGCGAGCCCGCCCATCGCGACCACCTCGCCGTCGACCTCCGCGACGAGAAAGGCGCCGCCCGGATCGAAGTAGGCCGACTCGACGTCGTCGAGGTCGTCGGTCCCGGGGACGTCGTCGGGGTCGGTCCCGGCCGCGCGCAAGGCCCGGCGGTGGAGGCGGCGGAGGGCGGGGCCGTCGCCGTCGTCGTACTCGCGGACGGCCGCGTGCGGGTCGTCGCTCATGCCCACTCGACGTCCGCGAGCGGCGTCACCTCGCCGAACAGGAACTCGGCGTGGTCCAGCGCGTACTCGCGGTGGCCCGCCTCGATACAGCCGACGGCGTCCTCGACGAGGATCGGGCGGTAGTCCCGCAGGCCCGCGCTGGAGGCGGTGTGGAGCACGCAGACGTTCGCGAGCGTCCCGCAGAGCACCAGGTCGTCGATCCCGTGGGCCTCCAGCCACCCCTCTAACTGGGTCTCGTGGAAGGCGTCGTAGGTGTGTTTGACGACGACGAGGTCCGCCTCGCGGGGGTCCAGTTCGTCGACGATTTCGGCCTCCCAGGAGCCTTCGAGGACGTGTTCGCCCCAGCGGTCGAACTCGTCGTAGTAGTGGGCGTCCGCGAACTGTTCGGGCGGGTGGACGTCGCGGGTCCAGACGACGGCGGCCCCCGCCTCGCGGGCGCGGTCGACCACCTCGCCGACCGGTTCGATGGCGTTCTCGCTGCCCTCGGCGTAGAGGCTCCCGTCGGGGTGACAGAACCCGTTTTGCATGTCGACGACGACGACGGCGGTCGTGTCCGGATCCAGTCGCATTGTGGGCGACAGTAGGCGCTCGCCCGCAAATACGTTTACTCTCGCGGTCCCGCGGAGTGGGGGAGCCACGAAACCGACGATTAATCAGAGCGCCCGCCTATGGCACATCTGTATGCGACGAGCTCGCACGCTCGCCCTGACGGTGGTCGTGGCGGTGGCGCTGGCGGCGACGCCCGCCGCGGCCGCCGCGGTCCAGAGCGGGACCCCCTCCGATGCGGCGCCGTCCGGCCACGCGGGAGACGGCGCGACCGAACCGATCGCCGACCGACTGGCAGTCACGCGCCCGGCCGCCGCGAACGTCACGGCGGCGTCGGACCACGACGCCTGCGCGCCGGTCGCGGGCGACGACCAGAAGCAGAACCCGGCCAGCGACACCCTGGGCTGGGAGAACGGCTGCTGGTACGACGACCCGATCGACGTGACGACCGACGACGGGCTCAATCAGACGGAACTGGACGCCGTCGTCGCCCGGGCGATGGCCCGCGTCGAACGGGTCCGCCAACTGGAGTTCGAGCGGACGGTCCCGGTCGAGGTCGTCTCCCGCGAGGAGTTCGCCAGCGACACCGCAGAGCGCGGGAACGTCTCGACGGCCGCGCGGACCCACCAGAACGTGAAGTTCGAGGCGCTGTTCATGGTCAACGAGACGACCGACGCCGTCGCCGTCCAGCGGAGCAACACCGCGGCGAACGTCCTGGGCTACTACAGCCCCGGCGAGGAGCGCATCGTGATCGTCTCGGAGAACACCACCGCCCCGCGGATGGACGAGATCACGCTCTCCCAGGAGCTGTTCCACGCCCTGCAGGACCAGCAGTTCAACATCTCCGGCTACGACATGTCGACCCGCGAACTCCACAACGCGAGAGACGGCATCATCGAGGGCGACGGCAACTACGTCGATTTCCTCTACGGCCAGCGCTGTGACGGAGAGTGGTCATGTGTGACCCCCGAATCCCGTGGAGGGGGCGGGGGCGGTGACACCCACGCCGGGATCCAGCTCGTGTCGCTGATCCCCTACTCCGAGGGACCGGAGTTCGTCCAGGGCGTCCGCGACGAGGGGGGCTGGGAGGCAGTCAACGCCGTCTACGACCGCCCGCCAGCCAGCACCGAACAGTTAATCCACCCGGAGAAGTACCCCGACGAGCGGCCGGTGAACGTGACCGTCGAGCGCACCCACGGCGATCGATGGCACGTCCCCGACGTCGGAGCCGTCGACCACGCGGCCTTCGGCGAGGGCGGGCTGTTCACCATGTTCTGGTACGCGAGCTACGAGGAGACACAGGCGACACAGCAACCCTCGACCGTCGTCGTCCCCTACCGCGCGCTCTTCAATTTCGTCCCGGGGACCACTCAGCTCCGCGAACCCGACCCGTACAGCTACGACCACCCGGTCACCGCGGGGTGGGCGGGTGACAGACTCGTCCCCTACGCGACCGACGACTCCGCGGCGACCAACGAGACCGGATACGTCTGGAAGACCGTCTGGGACTCCGGTTCCGAGGCCGAGGCGTTCGCCGCGGGCTACCGGGACCTGCTGGCCTACCGCGGCGCCGAGCAGGTGCCCGACCGAACCGACACGTACCGTATCCCCGATGGCACGGAGTTCAGCGACGCCTTCTACGTCGAGGTCTCGGGCGACACCGTCACCATCGTGAACGCACCGACCGTCGCGGACCTCCCGGAGATCAGGGCGGGCGCCGCGCCCGCGGCGACGCCCGCGGTGACGACCGAACCGGGCGACACCGGGACTGCCGCGGCGACGACGGAACCGGACGGTACGCAGACGACGACCGGAACCGCGACGACGGACGCGGGCGTGACGGCGATGACGCCCGGGTCGGCGCCCCAGGACACCGACACGCGCGCGCTCACCGAACCGGCCGAGACCAGCGACGCTGGCCCCGGGTTCGGCGTCCTCGCGGCCGTCGCGGCCCTCGCCGGGGCCGCGCTGTTCGCTCGGCGGCGCTGATCCGCGGTGCGACGGTCGACCGGCGTCCGTCGGTCCGCAGGGCAGGTCGTGTGGTGTTGAAACGTTTATGCCGCTCTCGGCCTTCGATCGGACAATGCGGCGTGCACTGGTTTTCGCGGTGCTGATCGTCCTCGCGGGGTGTGCGTCCCCGCTGGACGCCGGTTCGCGCGAGGAACCCGGCGACGACGAACTCGGGTGGGAGAACGGCTACTGGTACGACGACCCCGTCGACGTGACGACCGACGACGGCTTCAACGAGAGCGAGCGCGAGGCGATCGTCTCGCGCGCGATGGCGCGCATCGAGGAGATCCGCGGCCTTGAGTTCGAGGAGACGGTCCCGGTCGAGGTCATCTCCCGCGAGGAGTACCGGAATCGGAGCGGCGGCGGCGGCAGTTCCGGCGCGTACAACGACTGGAACAACCAGGTCTGGGAGGGGCTCTTTCTCGTCGGCGAGGAGACCGACGTTTCGGACAGTTTCGACTCGACGCTCGGGGCCTCGGTCACGGGCTACTACTCGCCCGGGAACGACGAGATCGTGATCGTCAGCGACTCCGAGACGCCGACGATCGACCGCGGGACGCTCGTCCACGAACTCGTCCACGCCCTGCAGGACCAGCAGTTCGGCCTGAACGCCAGCGCCGACACGCAGGACCGACAGCTCGCGACCGACGGCGTGATCGAGGGCGAGGCCAACTACCTCGAAGGGGCCTACCAGCAACGCTGCGGGAACGGGTGGGACTGCGTCGAGACGCCCGAGCGTTCCGGCGGCGACGCGCCCGCCGACTACAACCGCGGCCTGTTCCTGACGATCTACCAACCCTACGCGACCGGCCCGGACTTCGTCGACGCCGTCCGCGAGCGCGACGGCTGGGCGGGCGTCGACGCCCTCCACGACGACTTCCCCGCGAGTACCGAGCAGGTGATCCACCCCGAGGCCTACCCCGACGAGCGGCCGGTGAACGTGACGGTCCGCGATCGGTCGAACGACGAGTGGGAGCGCTTCGACGTCGACCCGGTCGCCGACACCGTCGGCGAGGCCTCCGTCTTCGCGATGTTCCTCCAGAACGGCGCCGTGGACGTCTCCGGCCCCGCCGTCTACGACTACGAGTCCGCCCCCTCCGAAGGGTGGGGCGGCGACAGCCTCGTCCCCTACGAGAACGGCGACGGCGTGGGGGCCTACGTCTGGGTGACACGCTGGGACACCCGCGAGGACGCCCGCCAGTTCCGCGCGGCCTACGAGCGCGTCCTCGACGCCCACGACGCCGAGGCCCGGGGCGACGGCGTCTACGTGATCCCCGAGTCCGACCCGTTCGGCGACGCGATCAGAATCGACCGCGAGGGGACGCGTGTCCGGATCGTCAACGCGCCGACCGTCGCCGACCTGGACGCCGTCCACGACGCGCCCGAGTAGTCGGCAGGGATCGGTCACCGCGGGCGGCGCCGCTCGCGGAACCGCCGGGCGTTTTGTAGTCGGGGCCGGATGTACGGGTATGACCGCCGATCACGAGTTCGACGTCGTCCCGCCCGCGGCCATCCGGGAGGGGCGAGCGACCGACGCCTACTTCGACCGGACCGTCGAGGCGCTCGACCACGCGGGTCGGAACCCCCGCGTCGTCGCCGAGGTGACCGCAGATCAATTCCCCACCGGCGAGTGGGAACTGCTCGCGGGCGTGAGAGACGCCGCACACCTCCTCGAAGGGCGGGACGTCGACGTTGACGCGATCGGTGAGGGCCGCCTGTTCGACGGCGGCCCGGTGATACGCATCGAAGGGCGCTACCGCGAGTTCTGTCGGCTGGAGACCGCCCTCCTCGGATTTCTCTCCCACGCGACCGGGATGGCGACGAAGGCACTTCGGGCCCGCTACGCCGCGCCCGACTCGCAGGTCCTGAGTTTCGGCTCCCGGCACGTCCACCCCTCGATCGGCGCGGTCGTCGAGCGGTCGGCGCTGCTGGCGGGGCTGGACGGCATCTCGAACGTCGCCGCGGGCGAGGTGATCGGCCGCGAGGCAGGCGGGACGATGCCCCACGCGCTGATGATCTGTTTCGGCCGCGGGAACCAGGAGGACGCCTGGCGGGCCTTCGACGAGGCGGTCGGCCCGGACGTGCCCCGCGTCGCGCTGACCGACACCTACAGCGACGAGGTCGACGAAGCCCTGCGGGCGGCCGACGCTATCGAGGCCCTCGACAGCGTCCGCCTCGACACGACGTCCTCGCGGCGGGGGAACTTCCGCGATATCGTCCGGGAGGTGCGCTGGACGCTGGACGCCCACGGCCACGACGACGTGGGGATCTTCGTCAGCGGCGGGCTAGGCCCCACCCAGCTCCGGGACCTGCGCGATGTCGTCGAGGGGTTCGGCGTCGGGGGATACGTCAGCAACGCCGACCCCGTCGACTTCTCGCTGGACATCGTCGAGGTCGAGGGTGAACCGGCCGCCAAACGGGGGAAACTCACCGGGAAGAAGGAGGTCTACCGCACCGCCGACGGCGGTCACCACGTCGCGCTGGCCGACGCCGACAGTCCCGCGGACGGCGAGGCCCTGCTCGAACCGCTCGTCCGCGACGGCGAGATAGTCCGGGAGTTCGACCTCGACGCGGCGGCCGACCGCGCCCGCGAGGACGCCGCGGCCGTCGGGTTCGACGACCGGTGGGACGCGGGCGAGTAGCGGCCCAGTCGGGGTGAGCATTATCCGTTCGCGGGCCCTATCCTCCGACGAACCATGACGACAGTCGAAATCGAGTACTGCGTCCCCTGCGGGATGCGCGACCGGGCGGTCGACGTACAGACAGCGATCCTCGAAGAGTTCGGTCAGCAGGTCGAGGCAGTGTCGCTGGTGACCGGCGACGACGGTATCTTCGAGGTGCGTGTCGACGGCGACCTCGTGTTCGACAAAGACGAGGACGACTACGACGTCGACGCCATCGTCGACGCCGTCCACGAGCACGTCACCGCGGCGGCCTGAGCGGTCCGCTCCGGCGCCCGGCCGGGCGGCGTCCCGGCGTGTGCGAAGGCTTAATCCGCCCGAGACGGTAGGTCCGAGTGGCAGAGGGAGCCCGGTTCCCGTGCCCGAGACCCCGGATCGTTTCGGCCTCGCCGAAACGCGGGCAACGGGCATGAGGAAAGTCCCCCCACCGTCCGGGCAGGTGACCGGGCGCAAGCCCGGGGCGGGAGACCGCCGGCTCTGGAACAGAAACGAGACGACCGGCCCCTCAAACCGGTCGTCCCGGGACCAGACGGTCCCGTGGACCCCTCACCCCGACCGATGAGGCGCGCGAACCCGGAGCGACCCACGCGGGGAAGCGACGGGGAGACGACCCGCCGAGGGCCGAGGGGCGGCACTGCCGCCCCGGCGCGAGCGGGCACCGCCCGCAAGCGCGACGGGTGAGAACGGATGGAACGGCGAATCCTCACCGGTGCAAGGCCGCGTCACATGGTAGCCCGGACGCGGGCGCGGCCGCTCAGCCGAATGCCGGGCGAACAGAAGGGGGCTTACTCCCCTCAGCCACCGACCGCTCGCCAGCGGCGGCACCGCTCGGTCCGCGACTGACCTGTTGTGGTCTGGTTTCATCCTTCGGTGTCGAAGCCCTACCCCTGTGAAACGCACACCACGATACTGAACGCGTCAAAGGTTCTTTGCCGGTGTGGCCCTAACTGTTTGCTGTGTCACAGGATCGGGAATGGGACCCCGAGACGGTTTTCGAGGTCCTCGGGAGCGAACTCGCGCGGCGGATCCTCGCGCTCGCGGACGCCGAGCCGTGCTCCGCCGAGACCATCGCACAGCGGTGTGACGCGTCGCTTCCGACTGTGTACCGACGACTGAACGTCCTCCAGAAGTACGACCTCGTCCGGGAACAGCGGGCGGTCGACGACGACGGAACCCACTTCAAGACCTACGAGACCGACCTCGAACGGATCTGTTTCGTCGTCGACGATGGATCGTTCGGCGTTGACATCCAGTTGCGGCGGGCCTTCATCGACGACGAGGTCGAGGTCGGCGCGCCCGAAGAGTGAGACGGGTTGTCGTAGATTGTTTCCGGATACGCTACCCCCGGTGTCGGCGCGTCCCGGTACATCGATACAGTAACCCTATGACTGTCCGGGTGTGGACCGCCCTCCCACGGTGTTCGATACGACCGCTCCGAAAGGGGTGACAAGGCGGGATGTGGATCAGAAAGGGTGAACGCGGTCGATGGGTGACGATCGCCGCGTCCAGATGGAGTGGGGGATCGGGGGTAACGGGTCCACGCGTACTGGTGGTTCAGCATCGCCGTGCTGGCGCGCCGCCAGCATCCGTATATGGCCCGCAGAACGGGTAAACCCGGCGCCTGGTTTCAGACCCCGAAACTCCCGAATTCGGTCGCCGTAGAGTTCTCTCACCCACCGGACGCGAGTCCAACGTTTCGTCGGCGCTGTCCCACTCAGCCGAACGACTATTCTGCTCCGCTGGTGACGCGCCTCCAGCGTACTCAGGCGTGCCACGGCTGTCAGGTGTGACGTAATCGCGTGGTGTGTGACTCGCTACCACAGCGTTTTCACAACGCGAAGTTACCGCTCACCGGTTCGGGTCGGCGCGCCGATTGATCCGGCGTCCGTGAGCTTTTCTGCCCGGAGAACCGATCGCACCGGTATGGACCGCGAGGCGCTGGAGACGCGGCTAGAGGCTGCCTTCGGTGGCAGCGAGCAGGCCCGCCGTGTGGTTTCACGGCAGGCCCGTGATCTGGCCGACTCGGGACTGGTCGCCGACCACTTCGGGGCAGAGCTCACCACCGAAGACGTCGTCGCGAACATGCGCGACGCCCCGGACGGGCACACGCTCGTCGAACGGTGGAACTGGTGGGTCGGTTCGCTAGAGGTGTCCCACGGCGGATACAATCGGTTCCGCGTCAGAAACGACGTCGGTTGATCGGCCGCGATCGAACGCCAGAGCCCCTCAGAATACGGAGAGGCCGTGCTCCTCTCGTGCGTGTTCGAGAAGTTCCTCCGTGCTCTCGAACTTGTCCCCACAGCTGCACGTGTGGTACGTCGTCGGGGTTTGCTGGCGTGTTGCCATACGAGTACACTATCGTAGGCAAACGTAATAATTGTTTATGTGGGTGTGTGAACACGGCGCAACTCCCGTGGTACCGGGGCCCACACCGGCGCGACAGGGGCACAGATTTCCACGTCGCACACTACTATGGGCGTCAGGAACGAGGGTGTGGATATGAGCCAGACACGCGTCGTCGTCCTGGGAGAGAACACGTTCCCGTTCCACAAGATCGACGAGAAAGCCGACGCTTTCCGGGAGATACTCGCCGAGTTCGACGTGACCGTCACGACCGACCGGGACGTCCTGACCGACGAGTACGACGTGCTGGTGGACTTCCTGACCGACAGCACGCTGACCGACGCCCAGCGCGAGGGGCTACTGGATCACGTCGCCGCTGGCGGCGGTTACGTCGGCGTCCACTCGGCGTCGGACCTGACCTCGACGGTCCCCGACGACCCCGAGGACGTCATCGACCACATGGAGGAACCGTTCCCCGAACTACGCGAACTGATCGGCGGGCACTTCCTGAACCACCCCGAGCAGTCCGAGTACGGCGTCGACGTCGTCGCCGACCATCCGATCACTGAGGGGGTCGAGGACTTCACCGTCTTCGACGAACCCTACCAGGTCGACTGGGACGACCACCTCACCGTCCTCGCGCGGATGGATCACCCCGACCTGACGGACTATCCGACCGTGTGGGTCAACCCCGCCGCCGACGGCCCGGTCGCGTACATCTCGCCGGGCCACACCGACTCGACGTTCGAGACCGACGAATTCAGGCGCCTCGTCCGCAACGCCGTCGCGTGGGCGGCCGACGGCGCCTGATCGGGATCACGCGGTCAGTCGCTCGGCGCGGCCTCCGGGCGGTAGTCGCGGCTGACCACTTTCCAGGTCTCGGTCTGGTAGCGGTAGTAGGCGATCAGCGCTGGGACCGCCATCTGGGCGAACACCGCGAGATAGAGGCCGTAGACGCCCAGTGCGGTGGCGTGTCCCAGATACGCCAGCGGCAGCGAGAAGACGTACAGGCCCGTCAGCTGCGCGTACAGCGGCCAGCGCGTGTCGCCGCTGGCCCGAAGCGGCCCCGTCGAACCGCCGTAGACGCCGCTGAACAGGACGCTCACGCAGGCCACGTAGATGAACGTCGTCACCGTCGGCAGGATGGCGGGGTCGCTGACGAACACGCGGCCGATGGGGCGGGCGAAGACGAACACCCCGACGGCGATGACGACGTACATCGCCATCGAGAACCGGAGCACGTCCTGGGCCCAGTCGCCCGCGCCCGTCTCGTCGCCCTCGCCCAGGGACTGGCCGACGAGGCTGCTGGAAGCGAGACTGAAGCCCCAGTTGGGCGTGTCCATCAGCGCGCGGACCCGCATCGCGACGACGAACGCGGCGACGATGTTCGACCCGAACAGGCCGACGATCGCGAGCATCGGGAACTGCGCGCCGCTCCGGGAGAGGTTCGTCCCGATCAGCGGCGTCGCCACCTCCACCAGGTCCGACAGCAACGAGCGGTCGAAGTGCGGCCCCGACAGCGGGATCTGCACCGGGAACTCGCCGACACCCGGGAGACCGCCGCGGGCGAGCCCGACCGCGAACGTGCAGGTCACCAGCGCGTTCGAGACGACGGTCCCGGCCGCGGCACCGACCACGCCCATGTCGAGACCGAAGATCAGCACGGCGTTGATGACGATGTTGATGACCGCGCCGCCCCCGCGGAGGATCATCGGCGTCCAGGCGTCGTCGGCGCCCACGAGCGTCCGGCTACCGATGAGGTTCAGCGCCGCGAAGGGCATCCCGAGGGCGACCACCTGGAGGTAGTCCACCCCGTAGGCGATAGCGGGCGCCTCCGACCCGATGAGGTCGATCAGGACGTCGGGGATCGTCAGGTACAGCGCCGCGACGGGGACCGTGAGACACAGCGCGAGCACCGCGCTGGCCTTGACCGCAAGCGCCAGTTCGTCGAAGGCCTCGGCGCCGTAGCGCTGGGAGACGAGGCTGATCGTCCCCCCGGCGACGCCCCCGCCAAGCGAGAAGGCCACGCCCCAGAAGGGCGTGGCGAACCCGACGCCTGCGATGGCCGTCGGTCCGAGGGCGATGCCGACCATGGCCACGTCGACCGTCGACCGGGACATCCGCGCGAGACCGGTGACGATCCGGGGCCACGAGAGGTCGGTCGCGCGCTCGACCCGGTCGCGGTCGATCAGGCCGAGGCGGGCGACCGCGGTCCCGACGAGCAGGAGGATCCCGCGGACCGGGTTGTACGTCGGCAGGGACACGCTTGGCAGGGACACTCTGTCCGGAGTTGCCCGCGGCGCCTCAAAACGGTTAAGATCGCGGCCGAAAGGCCCGCGAACGGCGTGTCCCGTGTCAACGTCTGTGGTGGGAGGGATCCGGTTTTCCCATATAAACGTTGTGCCCGGTTACCGGGTTCGAAGCTCTGGGTGCCGGTATAGGGGGACGGGCCGACGACTGTATCGTACAGATGGCAACCGCCGATCGCAGTTCGAACTCGCGTCGCGCGGGCGGTGCAGTCGGACAGTTCCTCCGGGCGCCCGTCCGGATCCAGACGTACAAGAACCTCCTCTACCTGGCGCTGGCGTTCCCGCTGGGGTTGATCTACTTCGTCGGCATCGTGGTCGGCCTGAGCCTCGGGACATCGCTCCTGATCACTCTGGTCGGCGTCCCTCTCCTCGTCGGGACGCTCCTCGGCGCGACGGCCCTGGCCGGTGTCGAGGCCGCGCTGGCGACCTACCTCGCCGGGGTCGAGACGCCGCTCCCGGCGGCGCTGCGTGGGTTCGAGCCCGAAAACCGGCTCGCTCTCCCGGACGGCGATCCCGTCGACGTCCTCGAACAGTTCCTGACCGCCCCGACCACGTGGACGAGTCTGGTGGTCGTCGCGATCAAGTTCGGGTTCGGCATCGCGTCGTTCGTCGCGCTCGTCACCGTCGGGTCCGTCACCGGAGCGGCCCTGCTCGCTCCGCTCCTGTACGATCAATCGACGATCGTACTCCTGGCCGAGGAGATCGTCGTCGCGGGCGAGTACACGGTCGGCCCGTGGGCCGTCGAGACGCTCCCGGAGGCGCTCGCGGTCGCCGCGGGCGGGGTCGTCCTCCTGTTCGCTGGCCTGAACGCTCTCAACGCCCTCGCGTACGCCCACGCCCGCGTCACGGCCGCCCTCCTGCGAGTCGGTGAGTGACGCGCTCTCGGGACCCGTGGTCGCCCAATCGCGCGCGACCGCGCCGAAGCGACGGAGCCAAAGCCCGCGACCGACTACCCGGGCGTAATGGACGTCCGGTTTCTCGGCGGCGTCGGAGAGGTCGGTCGCAGCGCCGTGCTCGTCAACGACCGCCTCCTCCTTGATTTCGGGCTGAAGACCGGGAACCCGCCGCAGTTCTCCGTCGGATCGCCCGAGCCAGAGGCGGTCGTCGTCTCTCATGGCCACCTCGACCACGCCGGTAACGTCCCCTCGCTGCTGTCGGGAGACGCCCGCCCGCCGATCCACTGGACGCCGCCGACCCGCGAGCTCGCGCTGACGCTCGCGCGGGACACGCTCAAACTCCACGGCGGCAGCTACAACTGTCCGTTTACCGAGACGGACGTCAAGCGGGTCACCCAGGTCTCCGAGACCCACGGCTACCGCGAGTCGTTCACCGCGGCGGGCCACGAGGTCGCCTTCTTCGACGCGGGCCACATCCCCGGGAGCGCGCACGTCCTCGTGGACGACGGCGACACGCGCCTGCTGTACACCGGCGATTTCCACACCGGCAACCAGCGCCTCGTCGCCGGGACCACGGCCCGCCCCGAGGCCGACGTGGTGCTCTGTGAGAGCACCTACTCGGACGTCTCTCACGACCCCCGGAGCGACGTCGAGGACCGTTTCGTCGAGAGCGTCCGGACTACGCTGTGGGAGGGCGGGACCGTCGTCGTCCCCGCCTTTGCCATCGGCCGGACCCAGGAGATGCTCCTGCTCTGTGAGGCCTACGACATCCCGTGTTACGTCGACGGCATGGGCACGGACGTGACCCGAATGCTCCAGGGCCACCCCGAGTTCGTTCGCGACGCCGACGCGCTCTCGCGGGCGACCTCCCACGCCCGCTTCGTCACCGGCCGTGACGGCCAGCGCCGCCGCATCGCCGAGCAAAACGCCGCCATCGTCACCACCAGCGGGATGCTCTCGGGCGGCCCCGCGATGACCTACATCCCCGAGATCCGCGCCAACCCGACCAACAAGATCGCGATGACCGGCTACCAGGTCGAGGGGACGCCCGGGCGCGACCTGCTGGAGACCGGCAGCGCCGAGATCGACGGCCGCGTGATGCCCGTCAGCGCACAGGTCGAACAGTACGACTTTTCGGCCCACGCCGACCGCGAGGGCCTCCTGGCCTTCCTCGACTCGTACGCCGACACCGACATGCTGATCAACCACGGCGACCGCTGTGGGGACTTCGCCGCGGAACTGCGGGCCGACGGCTTCGACGCGGCCGCGCCCGATCTGGACGAGACGGTCGTCGTGTAACCCCGAGGCAGTCGTCGCTCGCGTCGGCGGACTCCCGTCGCCGCCGCGCTGACCGGCCCGCCACAGTACCTTTCCCGCCCCGCCGAGACAGTCCGATGTGGCATCGAGTCAGGCGGCGACGACGACCGACGCCGACACCGGGTCGCGCCGGGCGGTCCTGACAGTCGTCGGCGTCGTCTTCATCGACCTGCTGGGCTTCGGCATCATCATCCCGATCCTCCCCTTTTACGTCCGGGCGTTCGGCGTCAGCGACCTCTTCATCGGCCTGCTGGCGGCGTCGTACTCGCTGGCGCAGTTCGTCGCCGCCCCGGTCCTCGGTCGGATCTCCGACGAGCGCGGCCGCAGGCCCGTGCTGATGCTGTCGGTCGGTGTCTCGGGGATCGCGTGGCTGGTCTTCGGGGTCGCCGCCGAGGTGGGCGACGCCGCCGGGACCGTCGCGGCCGTGGCGACGCTGTTCGCCGCGCGGACGCTCGCTGGCGCGGCGGGTGGCAACATCGCCGCCGCACAGGCGTACATCGCGGACGTGACCCCGCCCGACCGGCGCGCGGGAGCGCTCGGCCTCGTGGGCGCGGCCTTCGGCCTCGGGTTCGTCTTCGGCCCGGCCCTCGGTGGGTTGCTGGCCAGTGATACGGTCGTCGCGGCCGCCCGGGGCGTCCTCCCTGCCTTCGTCCCGGCGACGAAGTTCTCGCTGCCGAGTTTCGGCGCCGCCTTCCTCTCCTTCGTCGCGTTCGGGGCCGCGGCCGTCGTGCTGGTCGAACCCGACCGCCAGCGCGGGCCCGCCCGGCGGACGACACTCGTCGCGCAGTTCCAGGCGGTTCTGTCCGACGCGGCGATCAGGCCACTGGTCGTCGCTTTCTTCCTGACGTCGCTGGCCTTTGCGGGCGTCCAGGTGATGTTCGTCCCGTTCGTCTCCGATTTCTTCGGCTACGACGCGACCGGTGCGGCACTCTTTCTCACCTACATCGGCGTCCTCGGGACGATCAATCAGGGCGTCCTGATCGGGCGCCTCGCCCGGCGCTTCGGCCCGCGACGGGTCGTCCTCGCCGGGGTCGCCTCGCTCTTTGCGGCGCTGGTGGTGCTGGCGCTGTCGCCGACGCTCGCGGCGTGGCTCCCGTCGCCGGGCGGGCCAGCGTGGGTCACCGGCGGCCTCCTCGTGTTGCTCCTCTTCGGCGCGCTGGCGTCCTTTGGCAACGGCGCGCTGACCGTCGGCCTCGCGACGCTCGTCTCGACGGGTGCCTCGGCCGAGACCCAGGGAACGGCCTTCGGCGTTACGCAGGGCGCGGGCAGTCTCGGCCGGACCGTCGGCCCGCCGCTGGCGGCGGCCGCCTACGTCGTCGCGTACTGGTCGCCGTTCGCCGTCGGGGCGGTGCTCCTGGTCCCGGTCGCGGCGCTGCTGTGGGTCCGAAAATAAGAGCGGCGCGGCTCGCGGGGCGACGCGACGGCGGTCAGTCCAGCTGTCCGGGCTGGAGCGACCGGTTCGCGCGTTCGAGGAACTCGTCGGGGAGCGCGTCGACCTCGCCGACCTGAACGTGCCACAGCGTCGCGTAGAGGCCGTCCTCGGCCAGCAGGTCGTCGTGGGTCCCCTGCTCGACGAGTTCACCCTCGTCGAGGACGAGGATCTGATCGGCGTGACGCACCGTCGAGAGGCGGTGGGCGATGGCGAAAGCGGTGCGGTCCTCGATGAGGTCGCCGAGGCTATTTTGAATGACCGCCTCCGTCTCGTTGTCGACGTGGCTCGTCGCCTCGTCCAAGATGAGGATATCGGGGTCTTTGAGCACCGCGCGGGCGATGGAGATGCGCTGGCGCTGGCCCCCGGAGAGTTTCACGCCGCGCTCCCCGACCATCGTGTCGTAGCCGTCCTCGAGGTCGGTGATGAACTCGTGGGCGCCCGCGACCTTCGCGGCCTCCTCGATGCCGTCGTCGTCGACGCTCTCGATGCCGTAGGCGATGTTCTCGCGGACCGTGCCGTAGAACAGATACGGCTCCTGGCTGACGTAGCCGATGGAGTCACGCAACGCCCGCAGGGAGATGTCCTGGACATCGTGACCGTCCAGGCGGACCTCGCCCTCGTCGACGTCGTACATCCGCATGAGCATCTTCATCAGCGTGGTCTTGCCCGCGCCGGTCGGGCCGACGAGACCGACCATCTCACCCGGTTCCACGTCGAAGGAGACGTCCCGGAGGACCTGCTCCCCCTCGCCGTCGGCGGTCTCGTAAGCGAAGCTCACGTCCTCGTACTCAACTTCGCCCGCGAAGCCGTCGTCGGGATCGAACGGGTCCTCGGCCTCGCTGACGCCGGGTTCGGAGCCCAGCAGGCCGACGATGCGCTCGCCAGCGGCCTGGGCGTACTGGTAGTCGTTGATGATCTGGCCGAACTGGCGCATCGGCCACATGAATCGCCGGGAGTACGAGAGGAAGATGACGAGCGTCCCCGCGGTCAGCGACCCCTGAAAGAAGGGGTGGGGCGACCCGAACATCACCCACCATCCGCCGATGAGGAAGGTGGCGGTGTAGCCGACGGCGGTGATCAGTCGGAGCGCGGGCCAGAACTTGATCCGGGTCGTGATCGCGTCCCAGTTGGCGTCCAGATACTCCTGTGAGGCCTCGTCGACGCGGTCGGTCTCGAAGGACTCCTTGGCGTAGGATTTCACCACTTCGATCCCGCCGAGGTTGTTCTCCAGGCGAGAGTTGAGTTGCCCCACGGAGGAGCGGACCTCCTGGTATTTCGGGTGGATCGCCTTCACGAACCAGTAACTCGCGTACGCGAGTAGCGGGATCACCAGCGTCGGGATGATCCCCAGTCGCCAGTTGATCGCGAGCATGACCGCGCCCATCCCGCCACAGCGGACGACGATCTGGATGGCCGTGTTGAGATTGTTCGTCAGGAAGCCCTCCAGCTGGTTGACGTCGTTGTTGAGGATGGACATGACCTCACCGGTCTGGCGGTTGTCGAAGAAGGTCAGCGACCGGCGCTGCATCGCGTCGTAGCTGTCGACCCGGACGTTGTGCTGGAAGTGCTGGGAGAAGTGGTTCCACGCCCAGTCGTTGACCCATCCGAGTACCGCGCCGAGGACGTGGGAGGCAAAGAGTATCCCCACGAGCAGCGCGATCTGCATCTCGGGTTCGGTCGGGAGCGACCCCGTCGGGATCCCGGGGATGGTAAAGGGGCGACTCTGCGTGAACAGCGTGTCGATGGCCGTCCCGAGCAGGTACGCCGGGACCAGCTCCATCGAGACGGCGACGACGCTGGCGACCGCTCCGAGGACGAACGCGGACCGCTGGCCGCGACCGTAATCCTTGAACAGTTCCCAGATCGCGTTGACGTCCTCTGCCCGCAGATCCTCGAACTCGTCGTCGTCCGACGGCGACGGTGGCATATACCACCCCTAGTCGGTGGGGTTCCATAAGACTAACTGTCGCGTCAGTCAGGGCTAGCTGTCTGGGGCGGACGGGGATCGATCCGCGGTCGGGCCCCACGGGTTTACGATGGCGCGAGTTCCTCGATAGTCCGGGTGATCTCAGCGGGGTCGGCGCCGCGGGGGAAGGAAATCGAGACGGCGTCGACGCCGTCGATCCCGGTCCACTCGGCGAGGCGCTCCCGGCACTCCTCGGGCGTGCCAGCGACGCCGAGGTCGTCGAGCAGGTCGTCGGAGATAGCGTCCATCGCCGCGTCTCGATTGCGGTTGGCCCACTCGCTGGCGATCGAGTGGGCCGCGTCCTCGTAGCCCTGGCGGGCCAGCGCGTCCCGGTAGAAGGTGCCCATCCCGCCGACGTAGAAGGCGAGGTGTTCGCGGGCGAGATGACGGGCGCGCTCGCGGTCGTCCAGGGCGATGCAGGGCAGGGAGAGCGTCACCCGCTGGTCGGCGGGGTCCCGGTCGCCCAGGTCGGCGCCCCGACGGAAGTCTGCCATGCGCTCGCGCAAGCCCTCGCGGGTGACCATCAGCGCGTGCCAGCCGTCGGCGAACCGGCCCGCGAGTTCGACCGACTTCGGGCCGAGACCGCCAGCGTCGACCGGCGGCGCGGGATCGGGCGGGTCACACCGCAGTCGGAACCCCGAGAGCTGGAAGATTTCGCCGTCGTATTCGAGTGATTCGCCCGCACAGACTCGCTTGACGATCTCGACGGTCTCGCGGGTTCGCCGGAGGGGGCGCTCGAAGTCGACGCCGTGCCACCCCTCCATCAGGATCGAGCCGCTCGGCCCGAGACCGAGGCGAAAGCGGCCACCGGACACCTCCTGTAAGGTGGCCGCGGTCTGACCGAGCAGGGCGGGCGACCGGGAGTAGACGTTGACGATGGAGGTTCCGATACCGATGTCGTCGGTGCGCTCGGCGACTGCGGTCAGCGTCGTGACGGCGTCCCGGCCCCACGTCTCGGGGAGCCACACGCGCTCGTAGCCGGCCGCTTCGGCCTGCTGTGCGTACTCGACGAGCGCGTCGACGGTCGGCTGGGCGGCGACGGGAAGGAAGAGGTCGCGGTGCATACCGTCCACAGGCCCGCCAGGATCAAGTAGGTTCAGTCGGGCGCGCGCCGGGCACGACCCGGTATCGCGTCCAGTACCCCCGGAGCCAGCGGCCCAGCGTCGACCGCCGTCGCGCCGCGCGTCGCCGACTGCCCGGCCGTCCGACCGGGTTCAGCGCCGCTCTCGGACGGAGTCGACGCCGCTGAACTCGAACCGGGTGCCGCCCTCGTCGCTGTCGACTACCGACACGCGCCAGCCATGGACGTCGGCGATGCGGGCGACGATATCGAGCCCCAGCCCGCTGCCGGTCTGGGAGGTGCTGAACCCGGTCTCGAACACCCGTTCGCGCTCGTCTTCCGGGATACCGGGGCCGTCGTCGGTCACGTAGAACCCGTCGTCGGTGTCGCCGACGGTGACGGTGACACCATCGTCGCCGCCGTGCTCGACAGCGTCCTGACGAGTTCCCGAGTCAGGGCTCGTGGAACCGTGTTCCACGGCGTTCCTGAAGAGGTTCTCGAACAGTTGCCTGAGGCGGGCCTCGTCGGCAGACACGGTGTGGTCGGTGTCGACCGACAGGGTCGCGCCGCTGGTCTCGACGGTTCCCCACGCGGCGGTCGCGACGTCGGAAAGTGCCACCGGCGAGCGGTCCTCTAGTGCCCGTTCCTCCCGCGCGAGCGCCAGCAGGTCCTCGATCAGCGCCTCCATGCGCTCGCCGGCCCGGCGGGCACTGTCGAGCTGGTCCATCTCGCCGGTCCGCTCCATGGTCTCGACGGCCCCGAGCACGACGTTCAGGGGGTTCCTGAGGTCGTGGCTGACGACGCTCGCGAACTCCTCCAGGCGGTCGTTTTTCTCCTCGATGGCCGCCCTGGCCCGTTCGCGTTCGAGTTCGTACCCGACCCACCGACAGACGATCCGAACCAGCGTCCGCTCGGTCTCGGTGAACGCCGCCTCGCGCGGTTCCTGTGCGGTGAAACAGACCGTCCCGTACAGGTCGCCGTCGACGATCACCTTCCCGCCGATGTACGACGACAGCCCCGACTCCGTGTGTGCCGGGTCGTCGACCCACGACGTCTCCGTCGCGTCCGCGACGGTCACGAGGTCGTCCGTCTCGACGACCGCCTTGCAGTACGTCTCCACGAGGTCGCAGACGTCTCCGGACTGCATCGCCCCGTCGGGGGTGTGACTCTCGACGACCGTGAGCGTCCCCTCGGTGGCGTCCGCGCCGTCGGTTTCGATCCGCGTGAGTGCCCCGTACTGGAGGCCGAGGTGGTCGCTCCCGAACGCCAGCAGGTCGGTGATCTTCTCGTCGAGCGAGCGCCCGGCGTCGGTCGTCAGTTCGTTCAACTGTTCGAGGAAGGCGATGGTCGCCTCTCGTTCGCGTTCGCGGGCCTTCCGGTCGGAGACATCCCGGCCCACGCCGACGAGACCCCGCAGGTCCCCGTCCACGTCGAGCAGTCGGGTCCCGGTGAACTCGTAGGGGACCCGCTCGCCGTCCCCGGTCAGGAAGTCCGCCTCGACGCGCGCCGATCCCGTCTCGATGGCTTCGGTCACGGCCTCGGCGATCCGCTCGCGGTGCTCGGGGGCGAAGAAGTCCGCCGCCGGACGCCCTTCGATCTCCGAGGCGTCGTACCCGGTCACGGCCTCGATGGTGTCGTTCCACCGCTGGACGGTGCCGTCCGTCCCGACGACGTAGAACGCGTCCGAGAGCGTATCGAGCGCCTGTGCGACGAACTCCCGTTCCTCGCGGAGCTCGCGTTCCCGCTCCTTTTTCGCCGTGACGTCCCGGACGGTACAGACCAGCGCGCCCGACGCCATCGCCGAGAGGACGTGGTCCTCGACGAACGTCGTGCCGTCGGCACGCAGTCCCGTCGTCTCGCCGCGCCAGTATCCCTCGGATCTGGCCGCCGGAACGGCCTCCTCCCGGACGAACGCCGCTTCCTCCTCGGGGTAGAGCATCGCCCAGGACTCGCCGATCATCTCCGCCGGGTCGTACCCGTAGAGGGCGGCGTACGATCCGTTGACGTACCCGAACGTGCCGTCCTCGTCGACGAGCGCGATACCGTCCTGTGTCGTCTCCAGGAGCGCACGCTGGCGGTGGCGGTCGATTTCGGCGCGGCGCTTCTCGCCGTATGTCACCAGTCGGTTCGCGAGGAGATCGTCGCGCGTGTCTCTGTCGAGACAGTCCGTGACCCCGGCATCCAGCGCGTCTGCCACGAGGTCGTCGTCGGCGAAGAGGACGAACGGCACGTCGCCGAACCGCTCCCGCACGACCTCGAGGAACTCGATCCCGTCCGTGCCCGGCATCTCTGCGTCCGCGAGGACACAGTCGACGTGCTCGTCGGACAGGTGGGCCAGCCCCGACTCGGCGCTCGTCGCGGTCGTGACCGTCAGACGCTCGGCCGCGCGTTCGACGCGCGCCGCGACAGACGACGCGACATCGTCGTCGCTGGCGACGTACAACACGCGAATCCGATCGCTCGGCCGTCCCACTGGCACAGCGTCCTCGCGGGACTCGCTCTCTGATGATGACACGTTCCTCTCACTCCCCCTCAGGGAGGTGACCAGCACGTATAACTCTCTCGCCCCATTTCATCCCGCGATATTTACACTCTCACGTTCTCGTGGGACCGAATTGGGCCGACGAGGGTACGACGAGTCAGCGGAACACGTCCGGTGGCCGCGGCGTCCGGGCGCCCAACGGGGCCAGCCGGACGCGGCGGGCCGATCAGTCGTCGGCGACGCCCTCGTGACCGTCGTCCAGCAGGTGCGAGTAGTCGGGCACGTCGCTGGCGTCGTGGTCGCCCACAGGCGGGCGGTTCACCTCCGCGGCGGGCGAGGACTCGACGTCCGTCTCGTCGTCGATCGCGTCCATCTCCCCGTCCTCGACGTCTCTCGCGTCCTGGTCGATCCGCATCGAACAGAACTCGACGCCACACATCGAGCAGAAACGGGCCTCCTTGTAGTTGTCTCCCGGGAGTGTCTGGTCGTGGTACTCGCGGGCGCGTTCGGGGTCCAGGGCGAGGTCGAACTGCCGGCGCCAGTCGAATTCATATCTCGCCTCCGAGAGGGCGTCGTCCCAGTCCTGTGCCCCCTCGCGGCCGTTGGCCACGTCGGCGGCGTGGGCCGCGATGCGGTAGGCCGCGAGGCCGTCGCGCACGTCCTCCTGTTCGGGGAGGCCGAGGTGTTCCTTGGGGGTGACGTAACAGAGCATCGCCGCGCCAGCGCGGCCAGCCTCGGTGGCGCCGATGGCGCTGGTGATGTGGTCGTACCCCGGCGCCACGTCGGTCACCAGCGGTCCGAGGACGTAGAAAGGTGCGCCGTCACAGACCTCCTGCTGGTGTTCGACGTTGTCGGCCACCTCGTCCATCGGGACGTGGCCCGGCCCCTCGACCATCACCTGCACGCCGTGGTCCCACGCGGTCCGGGTCAGGTCTCCGAGGGTGTCGAGTTCGGCGAACTGCGCTTCGTCGCTGGCGTCGGCGATCGATCCGGGTCGGAGACCGTCACCCAGCGAGAAGGTCACGTCGTGTTCGGCGAAGATCTCGCAGATCTCCTCGAACTTCGTGTAGAGGGGGTTCTCCATGCCGTTCTCCTCGATCCACTGCGCGAGGATCGACCCGCCCCGCGAGACGATCCCGGTCTTGCGGCCGTCCGTGAGCGGGAGGTGCTCCATCAACACGCCCGCGTGGATGGTCATGTAGTCGACCCCCTGCTCGGCCTGTTTCTCGATCACGTCCAGGAGGAGGTCGTGGGTGATCTCCTCGGGACTCTCGGCCCGCTTGACCGCCTCGTAGATGGGGACGGTCCCGACGGGCACCGGCGAGTGCTCGACGTTGGTCTCGCGGATCTCGTCCAGGTTGCCGCCCGTCGAGAGGTCCATCACCGTGTCCGCGCCGTAGTGGACAGCGGTATGGAGCTTTTCGAGTTCGCCTTCGAGGTCGCTGGTCTCCTCGCTGTTGCCGATGTTCGCGTTGACCTTCGTGGAGAACTCGCGGCCGATGATCATCGGATCCAGGGCGTCGTGGCCGTGGTTCGCGGGGATCACCGCCTGCCCCTCGGCGACCTGCTCGCGGACGAACTCCGGATCACACTGTTCGCGCTCGGCGACGCGCTCCATCGCCGCCGTCACCTCGCCGTCCCGTGCGCGCTGTAGTTGCGTCGTCATTGATAACTAGGTTGTATTAGCCGATTATAAAACCTGCTGTGTCCGCGGGCTCCGTGGGGGTCGGGAGTGTCACGACCGAGCGCCGTCGCTGTCGATCGACAACTGCGGTGCGAAAACGAGCCGCGCGGTCACGCGGTCAGCCCTCGGCCAGGACCGTCAGTCCTCGGCGCGAACGGTCAGCACGGGGACGGGCGAGGCGCGGACGACCTTCTCGGCGACGCTGCCGATGAGGTAGTGATCGAGGCCGGTGCGGCCGTGGGTGCCCATCACGACCACGTCGATCGGTTCGGCGTCGACGTAGTCGAGGATCGCCGTGCGGGGGACGCCTTCGACGACGGCACGTTCGACGGGTACGTCCGCGGGCAGGGCCGCGACGGCGGCGTCGACGGCCTCACCGGCGCGCTCGCGTTCGCTCTCTTCCCACACCTCCGGGGCGATGCCGCTGGAGGGACTCTCGAAGCGGTTTCGCGAGTCGGCGACGGCGAGGACGTGGACCGTCGCGTCGTGGACCGCGGCGAGTTCGCCCGCCTGTTCGACCGCGGGGCGCGTCGCGTCGCTACCGTCGGTCGGCAGGAGGATGTGGTCGTACATCAGAACGCCCCGCCCGCGGCCATGCCGAACAGGGCAAGCGAGATGATCGCGAACAGGCCGCCGACGAACACTTTGATCGTGTCCGTCTCTAAGGCGTTCGAGACGTAGGGGGCGACCTGCCCGCCGGTGACCGTCGCCGGGACGGTGAACACGACCATGTTCCACGGCGTCGTCGCGAGGCTCAGCGAGTGGACGCCGGGGATGTGGATGCCGAGCGCGTTCAGCGCGCTGCCGCCGAAGACGTGGACCAGCGACGCGAGGATGGCCGTCGCGGCGACGACGATGTGGTTGGTCCCGATGGCGACCCGGACTGGGACTTTGGTGCTCAGCATCGAGATGATGCCCAGTTCGCCGGCGCCGAACCCGGCCAGCCCCTGGAAGGTGCCGCCGACGCTGTAGTTGGCAAAGCGCTTCAGGTACCCGCCGCGGGTGTAGACGTAGTCGCCGCCGTCCCGGTCGACGCGGGTGACGGTGCCGTCGTCGGCGGTTCGGACGCCCGCCGGGCCGAGTTTGCCGCGGTCGTCGGGCAACTCGTGGACCGTCCCGCCGTCCGCGGCCGTCGCGGACGCCGCGTCGCCGCTCCCCTCGTGGTCGTCGCCGTGCCCCAGGTCGGCCTTGAACAGGAGATACGACGCCGCGAGCAGGGCGACCCCCAGCAGGCCGTGGAAGATCGGTTCCGGGATCACAAACGAGAGGATGGCCCCAGCGACGACGAACGGCACCGCACCGCCGACGATGGAGAGTGCGAGACGCCGGTCGACGAGGCCGTACTGGACGAACGCGACCGAGGAACTCGACAGACCGAAAGCCTCGCTTATTAGTCCCACCTTCACCAGCGTCTCCGGCGAGAGCGGCTGGGCAAAGAGCGGGAAGATGAAGATGAGGAAGGGGACGAACAGCGCCGACCCGCTGATCCCGACAGTGTTGACGATGGTCGCGCCCGTCAGAAAGGCGGGGAAGAGCCACCAGTACTCCAGCCAGTAGCCCGTCCCGCTGGCCGACCCGGTCGGCGCGAACAGGAACACCGCGAGGACGAACAGGACCGGCGCGGTGAACACGAACACGTGCTGGTACTTCAGGAACGACTTCTGGACGTCGCTGTAGGAGTCGAAACTCATGGGTTCAGTTGCCGCTGGTGGTCGTGGTCGGTCGCGTGTCGCGAGTTGGAGTGAGAAGCGGCGCAGCGGTTCGGTGGTCGGATCGACGGCGAGTGGGGGCCATTCAGGACAGCCCCTCCCGGGAGGCACAGTGATACCTGAACGAGTCGTCGACGGGAGTGCGGATCATGGTGCCCGGCATCTATCGGACAATATGTAAAAGACCTTGGGGTTGCTCTCGGCCCTGTGAGTCGCCCACACGAGTGCCTTTCCGGCCAGTGTGAGTTTTTCACACGACAGCCGTGTATATTATCAGTCAGTTCCGAACACACCGGTTTCGCCGGGAGTGGTGGGGCGGTCGATCAGGACGCGAGGCGGGCGCGAAAACTCTAACCGTTCGCGCGTGAACTACCGCGTATGAACGTGACGAGTCTGGATCGCCAGCAGATCGTCGCGATCGTCATGGTCGTGTTGATGATCGGATCGTCGTTCGTCTACGCGGTCGCGCTGGCGTTCTGATACCGGCGCTTGTCCGCGCGAACCGCCGCCGTCGGGAGCGGATGCTCCATTGAGAGGGACAGGACGGCGCGTCTGTCACGAACGAGTCCGGCCAGTGTACGAGCTGGCGACGGGGCCGCGGTCAGGTGACCCGGCAGACGGCGGTGGCCGACCCACGAGGAAGCGACGTCCCTATACCGGGGTGAACGTCCAGCGCTGGCCCGGGTCGCCCGTCCAGGACTGCTGTTCGACGGTCGCGCCCTCGGCCGTAGAACAGTCCGCGACCGCGACAGCTTTGCCGCTGTGGACGGGTTCGATCCGGTACTCGCCGTCGCCTTCATCGACCAGTTCGAACCGCTGGTTGTCGCCGCCCGTCTCGCTCCACTGGTGAACGTTTGCACCGTCGCGTGTCACCCAGCCAGCGACGTCGAGGACCTTCCCGCTGTGGACCGCTTCGAAGGTGTACGTGCTGTCGGCGCGCCGCGTGACCCGCCACGTCTGCTCGTCGGCACCGGTGTCGGGCCACTGGCGGACATCCGCACCGTCGTCGGTCTGTATCCCCTCGACGTCCATCGCCAGCCCGCTGTTCACGTTGCGGATCCTGTAAGTCCCCTCCGAGAGGTCAACAGAGCCACGCGACCGGGTGTCGGTCGTCACGGCGGACGTGTCGCTGGCTGTGGACTCGTTGCCAGCGCCGTCGACCGCGGTCACCGAAACGTCGTAGCTCCGCCCCGGAGTGAGGCCGCTGACGGTCGCTTCCGTCGTCCCGGCGGGAACCGTCCGATCGAGGCACCCGTCGCATGAGACGGCGTAGTGGTCGAGTCCGCTCCCGCCCGAGTCGCTGGACGCGTCCCAGGAGAGGTCCACCGTCGTCTCGGTCGTCGCGGGCACCGAGAGGTTCGCCGGCGCGGTCGGTGCGGTCGTGTCCGTGCCGACGGTCTCCTCGAGCCAGGTCTCGACGAAACCGCCCGCCTGCTCGTCGCCGTCTTTGAGCGTCCAGGGTTCGGCCGCCCCCGCACCGGGCGAGTCGAAGAACGTCGGCGCCCAGCTGTCGTCGAAACACCACGCCGCCCAGCCCACGTTCTCGTAGCCTTCGACCCACTCGCGGAAGGGTTCGCCCCACCCCGAGGTGGTCCCCTCGTCGACGTCGGGATCGCCGTCGGGGTCCCACCCGAACTCCGTGATGAAGACTGGCACGTCCTCGGCGGGCGCGCCGTAGGTCGAGTCGAACTCAGAGGGCTGGCCGTTGGCCGGATAGATGTGTCCGGCGTAGATCAGGTTGTCACCCGCGAAGGGGTCGCCCGGCGCCGCGTCGGGGAGCGAGGTCCAGCGCGGCGACCCGACGACGATGGGTGTCTCTGGGGCGAGTTCTCGGACGCGGTCGACCCACGGCTGGGCGGCGTTCTTCCACTCGCGCCAGGCCCGCTGGTCGTCGCCCCAGTAGGCCGGTTCGGTCGGCTCGTTGAACAGTTCGAACAGGACGTGCGTGTCGTCCGCGAACGCCGGTGCGGCCTCGTTCCAGAACGCCCGCACGACCTCGTCGGGGTACTTCGCGTAGTCGGTGGCGGCGTCGTCGGTCGCCTGCTCCGTGTAGGGGCGGACGAGGTGGAGGTCCACCATCGCGTAGATGCCCCGGTCCGCACACAGGTCGACGATCGGTCTGACGTACTCCTGGACGTAGGTGGCCGCGCCGTAGTGTGCGATGGAGTCTTGCGTACAGGGGATCCGCAGCAGGTTCGGGTGCCAGCCACGCTCCCCGTCGGTCGCCCACTTCGCAACCGCCATCGAGGACTTCGGGTGGTAGCGCTCGTAGTACCCGGGATCGGCGATAGCGTGGCCCCGGGGCTTGAACCGGTCGCCGTCCGCGTCTTTGATCCACTTCCCGTCCGTGTGGAGCCGCGAGGGTGCCGCCGCGGCCGAGCCGGAGAACCCCCCGAGTGCCAGTCCGCCGACACCGACCCCCGCCGACCTGAGCACCGTCCGCCGCGTCGCCGTCCGCGCCCGTTCGTCCCCCTCGGAGCACTGCCCGTCTCTCTCGCCCATGGGAGTCCCGTTTGCAGGGTGTCGGGATAAATATGTGTCCGTCAGAGACTGTCGGTCGGGCCTACCCTCACTCCGTGTCCCAGACGTCCGCGATAGGGTTCGAGTTCGAGGAGCGCCGACTCGACCGCCGACCGCTCCGGGATCCGCGGTCACCGTCGGCGCCGCCTACGTCCGCCGACCCACCGGTGTCGTTCGAGCCCGACGCGGACCGCGACCGGCCGGACGCACCCGACCCAGTCGCGGCCGCGGCGTCGAACGCTGGCAGGTCCGGCGCCTCCATGCGATCGACCTGCTGGGCGAACCAGTCGGGCATGTCGACCCGGGCGCGTTCGAACAGATCGAGCAGCGAGGAGTCCGCCAGATAGGTCGCGCCGTAGTCGTCGGGCGCCCGCACCACGCGGCCACAGGCCTGGATCACGGTCCTGAGGGCGGTCCGATAGTACCAGCCCCACTGGTCGTCTTCGAGGCGGGCCGTCACTCTGGAGTCGCGCGTGTTGGGATAGGGGGCCTTACACAGGAGTTGCCAGCGACAGAGGTCACCCTCCAGATCGAGGGCCTCCTCCATCTTCACGGAGAGGAAGACGTCGGGGTCGTCGATCCGCTTCCAGGTCGACAGCTGCGCGTCGCGGTCCGCCGAGTCGTGGGTCCGCACCCGCGAGTCGACGCCGAACTCCCGGAGGTGCTCGGCGAGGCGGTCCTGTATCGCATACGAGTGACAGTGGACCAGGCCCTTCTCGTCGGGGTGAGCGGCCATGATCCGGACGAGCGTCTCCGCGACCCGAGGAATGGTCTCGTCGCGGGCCTCGTAGGTCATCTTCCCCTGTGTCACGTCGTACAGCGGCCGGTTCTCGACGGGGAAGGTGTGGGGCACCTCCACGAGGGCGACCCGGTCGGGCGAGAGGCCGACGTTCGCACAGAAGGCGTCCTTGTTGAGGATGGTCGCCGACAGCAGGGCGAAGCGCTGGGCGCGGTCCCAGACGGTGTGTTTGAGGTACTTCTCCGGGGCCATCGGCTTGATCGTCACGCGTGTCCCGGCGCCGTCGGCCTGGTCCGCGACCCACGTCGTCGCGCTCTCGGCGTCGCGGTAGTCCTCGACGAACCACGAGAGGTCCGACTGCAGTTCGACGAGGCGGTCCCGCTCGGCGGCCTCCTCGGGGTCGAGTTCGGCCTGCGAACGCACCTCGGTCAGGCGGCGGTCGGCCATCGTGTTCAGCGTCTCCGCGTAGCCGACGGCGTCGTCGGGGCCGTCGATCGCCGGTGGTTCGGCGGCCTCCCAGATCGGGACCGTGTCCGGGCCGAGATCGATGGTCGCGTACATCTCGGCCCAGTTGCCCAGGCCGTGGGCCTCGTCGATCACGAGGACGTGACGCTGGCCGAACACGTCACTGCCAGCGGTCTGCATGAAGTAGGCCAGCGTCATCGCGGCGATCCGACTGTTGGCGGCGATCGACCGGTCCGAAAAGTACGGACACCGGTGCTGGACCTGACAGTCGAACTCCCGCTCGCGGGCGCAGGGCGCCTGATCGACCGGCGTGTCCGTCTCGCCGGGGAGGATGCAGTCGTAGTTGTTCTTCCCCCGGATCACGTCCAGATCGGCCATCAGCGGGTCGCTCGCCACGTCGTCCAGCTGGGAGACCTGCGGCGTCGTGTAGTAGGCGTCGATGGGGTCGGGTGCGTCGGCCTCGCCCGCCGTGCGGGCGCATCCCGCGATGGCCCGGGCCAGCAGGGACTTGCCGCTGCCGGTCGGCGCGCGCACGAGGACGACGTCGTTCCCGGCGTCGAAGGCGTCGCGGATGTCCGCCAGCGCCTGCTCCTGTGCCCCCCGGTAGGAGGGCGCGGGGAACTCGTCGTAGATCCGACCCGTGTGCACGACCGAATCCAGCGCGCCGGGCGGCCTAAACCCATCGGTGGGATCCGGGACGGCGCGGGGACGCTCGTGGAACGGGGAACGGAGCAGTGCCGCGCTCAGAGGCCCGCGACGTGGTCGGCGGTGATCTCCTCGTCGTCCGGGAGTCGTTCGATGCAGTCGTAACAGAGGAAGTGTTCGGTGCCGTCGACGAGTTCGAGCGTCAGCCCCTCGGTGGAGTCGCCGCCGAACGACCACATATTGGCGATGCCGCCCGCTATCTGGACGTCTTCACCACAGCCGTCGCAGGGCCGGGTCGCCATACCCGACATAGCGGTGAGGGGGACAAAAGCGGTTCCCCCGTCCGGGACCGGGAGCGGTTCTCCGGATCGGGGGCGGGAGCGCGACGACGCTGGCCGCCGACCGTGTGTTTTTGTCTGGCACGGCCGAACCCCGGATATGGAGGTCGACTGCGAGGGGTGTGCGGGCTGTTGTCTCGACTGGCGGCCGCTCGCGCCCGACGCCGCCCTCGATCACGAGCGTCGCGGCCGCTACCGGCCGCTGGACGACACGTACAACCTCGCGCCCCTGACCCGCGACGGCGTCCGGGCGGTCGTCGACGCGGGCGAGGCCGACGCGCTGGCGCCGCGCCTGTTCCGCGCCGACGAGGGGCCGACCGTCACCGTCGGCGGCGTCGACCTCGCCGCGGTGGCGGGCCGCCCGGCCTTCCTGGTCGGCCTGCGGAAGGTCCCGAAACCCGTCGCGCCGTTCGACGCCGACCGGACGTGGCTCCCGGCCTGTGTCTATCTCGACCCCGAGACCCTCCAGTGTCGCATCCACGGGACCGACCGCTATCCGGAGACCTGCGCGGACTACCCCGGCGCGAACCTCTCGGTCGGCGCCGAGACCGAGTGCGAACGCGTCGAGCGCGTCCACGGCGGGCGGCGACTCGTCGACGACGATCCGCCCGACGATGCGACGCCGCTCTTTGGCCCCGCCGCGGTCGGGTCGACGGTGTTCGCCCACCCCGATCCCGGCCGGATCGCCGCCGCCGTCGGACGGATCGCCGACGGCGACCCCACGCGGGCCGACCGCGCGGAGTTTATCGCCGTCGCCGCCGCGTCCAGTCCGGGGACCGTCGCGGTCAGCGATCCGATCTACGAGGAGACGCTCGACCGCGCACGAGAGGCCGACTCGTGGGTCGGCCGGGCTATCGAGGCGTGGACCGACCGGGCGGTCGAGGCGGGCGACCGCGCTGACGACGACGCCGTTCCGGACCGCGACGTCGCAGTCGCGTTCGGCGGCCCCGACACGCCCGGGTGGGAGTGACTGGCCGCCAGCCAGCGACCCAGGCGGGCGTGGCGATCAGTAGCCGGTCCCGAGGTACGTGTGGACGGCGTCGCCGGATTCGAGTTCGTCGACGAACGCGACGGCGAAGTCTTCCATCGAGATGTAGCTGTCGCCGTCCTCGTCGGCGACGAGTTCGCCTGGGGCGGTCCGGTACTCGCCGGTGCGCTCGCCGGGTTCGATGAGCGCCGCTGGCGCGACGTACGACCACGCGAGGTCGTCGGCGTCCTCGAAGACGCCGTAGGCGTCGATAGCGGCCCGGGCGACCGGTTCCCACTCGTCGGGGAAGTCGTCGGTGTCGACGAGTCGCGTGTCGGGACCGACGTACAGCCCGCCTGCACCGCCCGTCCAGACGAGCCGGTCGACGCCCGCCTCGCGCATCCCCTCGACGACGGCCTCCGCCATCTCGACGAGCACGTCCACGTCCTCGCCCTCGCTCGGGCCGAGCGCGGAGGCGACCGCGTCGTGGCCCGCCGCGAGGTCCGCGACCGTTCCAGGATCGGTCGCGTCGCCCGCGACCGCCTCGAAGTCGGGGTGGTCGATACCGCCCTCGCCGCTCCGGGAGACGCCGGTGACCGCGTGGCCCCGGTCGAGCAGTTCCGTCGCGATTCGCTGACCGATGCGTCCGCTCGCTCCGAGCAGTAGTACGTTCATGGTGTGTCGTGGCTGGCGTCCCGTGGTGCGTTCGGATCACGGACGCCGCTCTCCGTCCGATCTGTCGGATCGCGACAGTCATATAGATTCGCAGACACGAACGTCACCAGGTCACACTCGCGTCATCGGGCGCGACGGCGCTGGCCAGCGTCGGGCGCGACCGAATCCGACCCTACTCGGGGCGGTCCCCGTCCGAACGGACCGCGGCGAGCAGGACCCCGACCGATGCGACGACGGTCGACGCGACGGCGGCGATCAGAAGCGCCACCGATAGCGGTTGCGGCGCACACGACGCGACGCCCGCCGAATTACCCGAATAACACGAGAGCGACACGGCCGCGAAGAGGAAGGTGGGAAACCCGACGAGCCACGCGCCGAGGTAGCCGCCGTCGCGTTCCGCGGTGGCGACGGCGAGGACGACCGGACCGGTGGCCACGATCGCGGCGCCCCGGATCGACCCCGGTAGCAGTCCGGTAGCATCGAGCACCGCCGTTGCTATACTGACGAGCAGCGGTGCGACCACGACGCCGATCACCGGGGACAGCGACGTGGTCGTCGGGTCCCGACCGGCGAACCCGTCCCAGACATCGCGGGGTTTCACGCCGGGTCTTGACACAATCGTGACGTAATACTGTCGTTTCGTTCGGGACGCCCCCGTCCGTCGAGGCCAGCAGTATAAGGTCACACGGCCCCCATTGCTCGTATGCGCGTTCTCGTGACGGGAGCGACGGGGTTCGTCGGGAGCCATCTGATCCCGGTACTGCTCGGGGCAGGCCACGACGTGCGGGCGCTGGTCCGGGATCGGAGCAGCTACGATCCGCCCGACGGCGTCACCGCCGTCGAGGGCGACCTGCTCGACCCGGAGAGCCTCGACGGCGTCTTCGACGGCGTCGACGCGGCGTACTACCTGGTCCACTCGATGCGGGCGGGCGAGGACTTCGAACAGCGCGACCGGACGGCGGCGGACAACTTCGCCAGCGCCGCGAGCGCCGCTGGGGTCGCTCGCGTCGTCTACCTCGGTGGCCTCGGGGAGGACGGCGACGACCTGTCGGCGCACCTCCGCTCGCGCCGCGAGGTCGAGCGTATCCTCGCCACGGGCAGCTACGACCTGACGACGCTGCGGGCGGCGGTCATCGTCGGCGACGGCAGCGCGAGTTTCCGGATGGTCCAGCAACTCGTCAAACGCCTCCCGGTGATGGTCACGCCGCGGTGGGTGACAAACGAGTGCCAGCCCATCGCCATCGAGGACGCCGTCGCCTACCTCGCGGGCGTGCTCGACGCTCCGGAAACGGCCGGTGAGACCTACGGTATCGGCGGTCCGGACGTGCTGACTTACCGCGAGATGCTCACCCGGACCGCGGAGATAATGGGCCGTCGGCCGCCCCTGATCCTCTCGGTCCCGGTGTTGACCCCCGAACTCTCCTCGCTGTGGGTCGGGTTCGTGACCGACGTGCCCAAAGGCGTCGCCCGCCCGCTCATTCACGGCCTGAAGAACCCGGTCGTCGTCACCGACGACGCGATTCGCGACCACGTTGCAGTCGATCTCACCCCGTTCGGGACGGCGGTCGCACGCGCTCTCGGGAAGTCCGACCCCGAGCGGTACCGGGCGGACGCCTCGGCGGCGCCCGACCCGGCGGTCACTGCTGACGACGCCGCGGCCCGTGAGGGGGCTGCCACGGCGGGATCGACCGACGACACCGGCGCCGACACCGGGGAGGCGGGCCGATGACCGACCCCGAGTTCGGCGACACCTGGGTCTACGAGAGCATCTTCAGCGCCTTCCCCGTCTTCGACGTCTCCGAGCGCCTCGCGCTGGTGATCCAGTTCGGCCTCTTCCAGACGGGCGTGCTGGTGTTCGCTGCCGTCTACGGCCTCTGGGACGGCGCGCTCGCGGGGACCGCCGCCGTCGTCGTCGCCACTGCGGGCAGCGTCGAGATGCTCCGGATCAGCAAACTCGTCCGCCGGGCCGACCCACCGGAGGCCTACCGGAAACTCCTCTTCGGGTCGAGCATCGAAGTGGTGCTGGGCGTGATGGCGTTCGTCCTCCTGCTGACCTACCTGTTCGTCTACGACCCCCGGAGCGGGTCGACGCTCGTGACCGACCTGCTGGGCGAGCGGCCGCCGCTGATCCCCGCGGCCCTGACGCTGCTGGTGCTGTGGGACGTCTGTTACCGCATCGGCACCGGGTGGTGGGCCAGCGTCGCCGCGCTGTGGCGGTCGGTCCGTTTCCAGTTCACCCCGGAGCGCGCCCGGGTCTACGCCCGGGCCGACGTCGAGACGATGGGCTTTGGCTTCCTGCAGTTACTGCTCGTGCCGTTTCTCTCCGGCCACCCGCTTCTGCTGGGCGCCGTCGTCGGACACGTCATCGCGGTCACAGCCGTCACGACGCTGTCGCTGATCGCACTCTACACGCAGGCAGAACCCGACAGCCCCGCTACGAATTTATCTCCTTGAACTGATCGAGGAGCTCCTCGGTCGACTCGCCCCCCTCGTATTCGACGCTGCCGTGGTACTCGGTACGGTCGTCGTCTTCGCTGATGTCGACCTCGTTGTTCTTTCGCTCGCGACGTTCATGCTCCTCTTCGTCGTATGCACCCATCGACATTGTTTACCACACTCATACTAACCGGTTGTCGTATATGAAAGTAACGGCGGTCGCGAGACTCCCTAATCGAGCTTTAGATTGTCTCTCGGAAAATTTTACGCCAGTACAGTGCTCTCTTCGGTCGCGGCGTGTCAGCGAGTCCAAACACACTACAGGCCGGGACGCCAACCCCGGATATGGCCGGACCGATACGCTTTCGTAGATCGACGGATCGCTGGGGTGAGGGGCGAGTCCAGCGATCGTTGCTGGCGCCGCTCGACGAGCGGTTCGGTGCGCGTATGGAGTCGCCACGGATCGATCCGCCGCCCGCCTACGAGGCCCGGCGCCTCTCGATGGACAACGGCGACCTGGCGCTGTTCGCCTGGAACGACGACGGCGCCTACTGGCTGGGCAACACCGAGACCCCGGAGGTGCTGTGGCGCACCGACAAGGAGACCTTCGAGGAGGCGCCCTACGCGCTATCGCGGTGGGCCCAGCGGGAACTGTTCGCCGACCTCGAGGAGCAGGACCCGTGGCTCGCAGACTACCGCTATCTCGCCTGGTTTTTCCTCCCGGTCCTCTTCTCGAAGGACGGCCGCCAGACCACGCGGGCCTTCTTCCGCGACGACGCCGCCGGGTTCCCGGACGCCGACCGCGACGCGGCGCTTTCCTTCTACGACGGCTTCCTGAAGACGGGCGTGCTCGAACCGTACCGCTACACGATGGCGTCGAAACTCGGGACGAGCGAACACAACGAGTTCAGCCGGATGCGCGCGACCATGGGAGAGTTCGACGCCGCGAAACTCCTGACAGACGCCGGACTCGACATCGAACCCGAGGTCGAGCGCGACTCCGGGCACGCGCTGGATTTCGCCGTCCCGGCGTCGGGCGGTCGCCAGCTGATCGAGGTGACGCGGCCACAGCCGCCGCGCAACCGCGCGGCCGGGACGCCGTCGGCGGCGGTCCGTCACACCGTCGAGTCCAAGACCGGCGACCAGTTGGCCGCCCACGGCGACGCGCTCCTGCTGGTCGACTGCACCTCGTTTCGCGACGACGAGTGGAACGTCGTCCGGGGCGAGCGACCGGCGCTCGGCCACAGCCCGACCGTCGTCTTCCGCTATCGCCCTTCCGGCCACTGTGAGGGGTACCGCCACGGGTCGATCCCGGTCGATCTCGGCGCGGGCATCGAGTGGCTTTGACTCGGTGCGGTCGCGTCCGTCCCGCGTCGCCGCGCCGCGTTCTATCCGGGATTCGCGTCCGCTCTCCCCATGAAAACCTATAGGGGAAGGGGCGGACACCTCAGGGTATGACGGCGATCGAACTGGACGGCGTACGCAAGGAGTTCGGTGACGTCGCCGCGCTCCGCGGAGTAGACATGACAGTCGAGGACGGCGAAGTCTTTGGCTTCCTCGGCCCGAACGGTGCGGGCAAGACCACGACCATCGACATCCTCCTGGACTTCGTGCGTCCCAGTTCGGGAACCGCGACGGTCCTCGGGATGGACGCCCAGGCCGACTCCCGGGCGATCCGCGAGCGCACGGGCGTTCTCCCGGAGGGGTTCGACATCTACGACCGGCTGACCGGCCGCCAGCACATCGAGTTCGTGGCCGAGGCCAAAGACGCCGACCCGGACGCCGACGCGCTGCTCGACCGGGTCGGTCTCGACCACGAGGACGCCACCCGGAAGGCCGGGGGCTACTCCAAGGGGATGAAACAGCGCCTCGTCCTCGCGATGGCGCTGATCGGCGACCCCGACCTGCTGATCCTGGACGAACCCTCCACCGGGCTGGACCCGAACGGCGCCCGGCGGATGCGCGAGATCGTCCGCGAGGAACGCGAGCGGGGCGCGACGGTCTTTTTCTCCTCACACATCCTCGGGCAGGTCGAGGCGGTCTGTGACCGGGTGGCGATCCTTCAGGACGGCGAGGTAGTCGCCATCGACGACATCGACGGCCTGCGCGAGGCCGCCGAGGCGGGCACCACGCTGACGGTCGAACTCGCCTCGCCGGTCGACGACCTCGAGGACGCCGTCGGCGGCGTCGCGGGCGTCGAGTCGGTCGCCGTCGACGGGTCGACCGTCACCGTCGGCTGTGCCGAGGACGCCAAGATGGACGTCCTCTCGGCTATCGAGGACGCTGGCGGGACCGTCGAGAACTTCGAGACGGAGGCGGCGTCGCTGGACGACCTCTTCGCGGCCTACACGGAGGGCGAGTCATGAGCGACGACGGCGCCAGCGGGAGCGACGGCGGCGGGACCGGCCGGAGCGGATCGTCCGGCGGCGGGATGGGCGAGGACATCCAGCGCGTCGACGCGGCCCTGCGCGAGCAGTTCTCGTGGTACGTCGTCGCGAAAAAGGAGTTCAAAGACACCGTCCGGTCGAAGCTCCTGTGGCTGCTGTCGGCGATCTTCGTGATCGTGTTCGCCCTGCCCGCGTTCCTGGGGCTGTACTTCGGCCTGGGCCAGATCGCCCAGCAACAGGGGGCGACACTGACAACCGACGCCTTCTTCGGCTCGGCGGCACGGCTCGGCTCGGCGCTGATCCCGCTGGTCGCCATCGTCGTCGGCTACGCCTCCATCGTCGGCGAGCGCAAGAGCGGGTCGCTGAAGGTCCTGCTCTCCCTGCCGTTCTCGCGGGGCGACGTGGTCGTCGGGAAGGTGATCGGCCGTAGCGCGGTCGTGGCAATCCCGATCCTGATCGGATTCCTCGTCTCGGTGGCCGTTTTGCTTCCGGCGAACGTGGCGCTCAACGCCGTCGGGTTCGTGCTGGCGGCGCTGCTGACGGCACTGCTGGGCGTGGTCTTCGTCTCGCTCGCGGTCGGCATCTCGGCGGCCGCCCGGACCGGCCGCCGGGCCATCGTCGGCACCGTCGGCATCTACGTCTACTTCTTCCTGTTCTGGAACTCCTTCGCCAACAGCATCGGCGGCCTCCTCGGGGAGTACCTGAACGTCACGGCGGGGACGGCCGCGACCACCTCGCTGTTCGTGAAACTCGTCAACCCCACGCAGTCCTACCAGACGCTGGTCGACGCCGCGCTCGGGAACTCGGCGCTGACTGCCCGCGCGACCATGTTCCAGGGCCTGCGCATCGCTGGCATCTGCGAGCAAGCGCTGGGCGGGAACGTCTCGATGAGCCAGGGGGCCGGGATCAGTTGCCAGTCGACGGGCGCTGGCGTCCCCTTCTACTTCTCGAACGTCGCCGTCCTCGTCTACTTCCTGCTGTGGATCGTCGTCCCCGTCGCGCTCGGGTACCGGCTGTTCGACGGGGCCGACCTCTAGGCCGACTCGACCCGTCGGGCCCCCGGGCTCGCCCCTCAGAACTCGACGCCGCGCTCTTCGAGCAGTTCCTCGAACTCGCCCTCACCGATGACCGGCACACCCTCCGCCTCGGCGTCCTCGCGCTTTGTCTGTCCTGGATTCTCGCCAGCGACGAGGTAGTCGGTGTTGCCCGAGACGCTCCCCGTCGCGGACCCCCCATGGGACTCGACGAGGTCCTGGGCTGCCGAGCGGGTGTACCCCTCCAGCGATCCCGTGAACACGAAGGTGAGCCCGTCGAGTTCGTCGCCAGCAGTGGTCTCGGCTGCCTGCGGGCTGACGTGGTCGAGCAGGCGGTCGATGACCGCGCGGTTGGCCTCGCTCTCGAAGAAGTCGCGGATCTCCCGGGCGACGGTCGGCCCCACGTCGTCGACGGCCTGCAACTGCTCGGCGCCAGCCGTCCGGATCGCCTCGAACGTCTCGAAGTGCCGCGCCAGCGAGTCCGCGACCGTCTCGCCGACTTCCGGGATGCCGATGGCGGTGAGGAAGTCGGCCAGGGGCGGGTCCCGGGCAGCCTCGACCTCCTCGCGGAGATTGCGGGCACTGGTCTCGCCCCACCCCTCCAGGTCGGTCAGGTCGTCGACGGTCAGTTCGTAGAGGTCCGCGATGTCGTCGACCAGGTCCGCCTCGAACAGCTGCCGGACGCCCCGCTCGCCCAGTCCTTCGATGTCGAGGCCGGTCCTGCTGGCGTAGTGTTCGATCGAGCGCTCGCGCTGGCTCCGACACCCCAGTCCGCCCGAACAGAAGGCCATCGGCCCGTCACGCTCGACGGGGCTGTCACAGACGGGGCAGGTCGCAGGGAACGCGAAGTGGGCCTGACTCTCGTCGTCGATGACCTCGGCGACCTCGGGGATCACGTCGCCCGCACGCTTGACGCGGACGCGGTCGCCCACGCCGACACCGAGGCGTTCGATCTCCGCGGGGTTGTGCAGCGAGGCTCGCGAGACGGTGACGCCACCGACCTCGACGGGATCCAGCAGGGCGACCGGCGTCAGCCGACCCGTCCGTCCGACCTGGACGACGATGTCCCGGACGGTCGTCTCCTCGGTGCGGGCGGGGAACTTGTAGGCGAAGGCCCAGCGAGGCGCGCGAGCAGTCGATCCCAGCACCTCGCAGGCCACCACGTCGTCGACCGAGATGACGACGCCGTCGATCTCGTAGTCTAAGTCGTCCCGCGCGTCGAGCAGGCGGTCGCGGTAGTCGATGGCTGCCTCGATCCCCTCGACCACCTCCACGCGGTCGTTCACCCGCAGGCCCCACTCGGGCAGGGTCTCGTGCATCTCCAGTCGGGTGTCGAAGCTCCCCCCGTCGAGCACGTCGAAGACGAACACCGACAGCGGCCGCTCGGCGGTCACCGACGGGTCCAGTTGCCGGAGCGTCCCGGCGGCGGCGTTGCGCGGGTTCGCGAACGGCTCCTCGCCGTCCTCGATCAGCTCGCGGTTGTGCGTCTGGAAGGCCGGTTTCGGCATGTACACCTCGCCCCGCACCGCGAGGAAGTCGGGGTGGTCGCCCCGCAGGCGCTGGGGGACCGCGCCGATAGTGCGGACGTTCGCGGTGACGTCCTCGCCGACCTCGCCGTCGCCGCGGGTGGCCGCCCGCTCGAAGCGCCCGTCCTCGTAGACGAGTTCGACCGAGAGGCCGTCGAACTTCGGCTCGCAGTAGTAACGAACGCTCTCGTCGGGTTCCAGGTGGTCCGCGTCGGCCAGCCCCTCCCGGACGCGGCGGTCGAACTCGCGAACCTCGTCGGCCTCGCCGCCCTGATCGATCGATCGCATCGGCGCGACGTGCTCGACCGAGTCAAGTTGCTCCAGCGGTTCGCCCCCCACCCGCTGGGTGGGGCTCCCCTCGGTGTCCATGTCGAACGCCGATTCGAGGTCCCGCAGGCGGGCGAAGAGGGCGTCGTACGCCCGGTCACCGATCACCGGGTCGTCGGCGACGTAGTAGCGGTGGTCGTGATACCGGATCGCCTCGCGGAGTCGTCGGGCCTGTTCGCGGGCCGCTTCTTCGTCCAGCGTCTCGACCGGGTCGAACTCCGTCGGTGGGTCCTCGACGTAGGGGTTGTCCGACGGCGGGGCCGGCGCCTCGGCTGTCATTGCCGGGTGTGACGGCGCCACCGCCTTTGCTCGTTCGGTGTGGGGCAGGCCCCTGCCGGATCGGCGGGTCGCCCGGCCCGTGTGACTGCTGGCTCAGAACCGGGGCAGTTTTCCGAGGTTATCGGCGGTTTCTGCGTTGCCGTCGGTCCTGAGGTACGGCCCGTCGTCGGTCCGGACGACCGTCACGTCGTTTCCGCGGTGGAACTCGCCGTCGCGCTCGATGGCGGTACAGTAGTCGTACCCCATGCCGAGCAGGTCGATCGCGGCGCTCCGTTCGACTTTCGCTGGCGGGGAGAGACGCTCGCCGTCGTCCGTGTGGCGACGGAGCGCGGCGATGTGGTCCCCGTCTTCTGCGTATCGGACACCGGTGATCACGAAGTCAGCCCAGTGGTCGGTCATCGATCCACCAGCTCCTCGACGCGTTCGATCAGTTGCTGTTGCTGGCGTCGGATCTCGACGAGCGCGTCGGTCCGGTCGGGTTCGGCCGCCGACTCGACGGCCACGGAGTCGGTGAACCCGAACAGCCCCTTCGTCGAGTGGCCCGACGCGCTCCCGACCATGCGCTCGCTCCGGTCCATCCCCATCGCGGTGGCGGTGGTACCGTCACTGATCTGGAAGAGCCGCGTCGTCTCGGGGACGGATCCCCCGTCGCCGACAGTCGGTCTGCCGCCCTCGCCCATCTCGGGTGTCATCCCGCGACGTGTCTCGCTGAATCCCCTGATGTCGACACCCAGTCCTGGGCCACCGGTCGGGTGGCCGAAGTCCTGTCCCGCCTGGGTCAGCGCGTCGATCATGTCGACGACGACCTGTTCCGATCCGACCGGGGTTCCCTGTTCGACCGCCGCGCCGTCGATCGTTCTGGTCAGCGCCGTAGCGGTCTCGGGTCCCATCGGGCAGACGGCACCGAAAAACACCTCGACGCTCAGTCCGGCACGGGGCGGCCGTTGCGCTCTCGGATCGGTGTAGCCGCCGCCCCGACAACCGCCGCTGGTCCCGCCGAGACCGCCGAACGGGAGTTCGCCGTCGCCCCGCCCGGGGCGTCCGCCACCGGCGTTCCCGCCGCTACCGTCGCCGCCGCCGATGCCGCCGATGCCGCCGCTACCGCCACCGGTGCCGCCGTCCTGAGGGGTGACGCCGACTTCACCGCCGCCACCGACGCCGCTGCCGCCGTCCCCGTCACCTTCGCCGTCGCCACCGGTCTCACCGTCGCCACCGGTCTCACCACCGCCGGTCTCACCGTCGCCGCCGGTCTCGCCATCACCACCGCCAGTCTCACCGTCGCCACCGGTCTCGCCATCGCCACCGGTCTCACCACCGCCAGTCTCACCGTCGCCGCCGGTCTCGCCATCACCACCGGTCTCACCACCGCCAGTCCCACCGTCACCGCCGGTCTCACCGTCGCCACCGGTCTCGCCGTCGCCGCCCTCACTGCCGGGGCGTTCGCCCTCGCCCGCGTATTCGGAGTCGGTGTCGATGTAGTAGTGGCGCTCGACCTCGCGGCTTCCGTCCTCGTTCTCTACGACGACAGCGAACGATCGAACCGGTCCCTCGGTGTCGGCGGTGCCGGGAATCCCGTAGACGACTTCCTGATCGGAGGCGTCCCGACCCTCGGAGTCGAAGGGACCGACCGTCCCGCCCCGCTGCTGGCCGTCGGCCGCTCGGTTCCCGCCGCCCATCCGTCTCCCCTCACCGCCCATGCCGCCGCGTTCGCCACCGAGCCCACCGCGCTCACCGCCCATGCCGCCGCGGTCACCGTCACGGCCACCGCGGTCGCCGCCCATCCGAGTCCCGTTGGGGAACATCCGTCCCTGACCGTCGCTCTCGCGGAAGCCCAGCGTGAACCCCTCGCCGTCGGAGTACATCTCGGAGATGGGCGTCTGTCCACCACCGCCGGTCTGGGGATCGCCGAACCCGAACGTCTCCCCACCCCCGGGACTCTCGCCGCGACCGCCCACAAGCCCGAACGCCGACTGGTCGCCAGCGCGCCTTCCGCCGAGGCCGGTGTCGCTCGCTCCATCGAGCACGCCGCCCGACTCGCCGGTCCCGAACCCGAGCATGTTCGTGTACTGGCGCGAGACGCCCAGTCCCCTGTCGCCGAAGCGAGTGCTGAACGTGAAGTTCTGCGTGTTGTACCCGAACATCACCCCGACCCGCTCGTTCGAGGGGGCGACGCCGAACGCGTTCGCGTGGTCGCCGAAGTGCCCGAACATCGAGTCGACGTTGCGACCGACCCACGACTCGAAGACGCCGCCGTCCTCCCAGTCCGGTTTGGCGACGAAGTCGTTTTCGCCGATCGGCAGGTCGTCCGTGTCGAACGCCTCGACGACGCCGATCATGTCACTGAACGTCTCCGAGGGGCGGGCGTCGCCGAGATCCGCGACGGTGGCGTCCCGTTCCAGCGACTCCTTGAGTGAGGAGATCTCGTCTTCGAGTGCGCCGTGTTCGCCGAGGTAGTAGAGGTCGTCGTCTTTCAGCGCGTACACCCCTTCGTCGACGGCGCGGTAGTCGATGAGCGGTTCGTCGAGTATCTCCGACTCCCAGTGGTCGCTCTGCCGGTGGGCGTAATCGTACGACGAGGGCTCGCCGCTCTCGAACTCTTCGACGGCTTCCTCCCGGTGATCCGAGAGGTCGACGGACTCGCTCCCGGCCTCGATGGGCAGGAAGTAGAGTTTCCGTCGCAGTTTCAGTACGATCAGATAGAGCACGTCGGCCTCGGGGTCCAGCAGTGAGGCCCCGTCGATACCGACGTCGACGACCCGCCTGACCCGCCGCCCGTCGTACTCGACTGCGATCTCGTGACTGCCCGGCTCGTCGGCTTCGAAGGTGAACTCCTCGCCCTCGCCCTCGCTCTCGCCGTCGACCTGCCAGGTGACCGTCTCGTCGGCGTCGCCACTGAAAAACTGCGCTCGGTCGAAGGTCGTCTCCTCCCCCTCGGCGAGCCACAGTCGGTACTGGTCCGGCCGGTTCTCGACGCTCTCTGTCCATCCCGATCTGGTCTCCCCGTCGCCGGATTCTGTTTCTGTCTCCTCCCCGTCACGCGACTCCTGTCTCCGCTCTCCGCCGTCCGTACAGACCCGAACCGCCTCGGCCGCGACGCCCGACCGGGCCAGTTGTTCCACGCGTCGGTGTGCCGCCTCGGCGTCGAGTCCGCGTGCCAGTACACCCCCCGCGTCGTCACGTTCCAGTCTCGCGTCGCTGCACATCGCCGCGCTCTCGGTCCGCTCTACCACGATGTAGCTTGTGTCGGCCATGCTTTCTCCTGAACACCATTCCCGATGCTCAGCCGATAGTGACACCACCAATTCCATAAAAATTTATATAAAAATATGATATGTCCGCGCGGTCGCCTTCCCGGCCGACCCCGGTGGGGCGCTCCGAGAGAGTCGCTACTCGACCTCGGTCGCGTCGCCGAGGTCGGACTGTGGACCGACGGGGGTCCGCCGCGGGACTCCGGCCCTGATCTCGGGGAGCGACCACGACAGGTCGACCTCGCGGAGTGTCAGCGCGACCTCCGGCGTCCCCGCCATGAGCGTGGCGGAACTGCGGAGGCGGTCGGCGAGCGTGGATCCGACGCCGTCGACGGCTTCGACGCTGGGGGTGTCGGCCGCGAGTACCGCCGAGAGACTCCCGAACCCCGCCTCGCGGAGCGCCCCGGCGCGCTCCCGACCGATGTCGTCGACGCGCTCGAACGACGGGTCCACCCGCGCGTCCTCGACGGGGACCTCCAGACGGAACCGGTAGGAGCCATCGCCGCCGTCGACGACGTCGAACGCCGATCCGTCGTCGACCGACACCGCGATGTCGTCGGCGAGTCCCGGCCCGAGTAAGTTCCCCTCCCGGTCGCGGAAGACCGCTCGGACCAGCAGCGTCTCCACGAGATCACCGGGCTCGTCCTCGACGACTTCGACGGTGGTCTGGGCGGGCGAGGGGCGCGAGACGGTCGCGAGCGTGTGGCGACACTCTCGCGTGAGCGTCCGGCCGTCCCGCTCGTACTCCAGCACCGCGCGGACGCGGTAGGCGCCCTCGTTGTCGAGCGAACCGATGTGTGCCGACACGGCCGCCCCCTCCCGTTCGATCGCCTCCGGTCGCGTGGTGACACGCTCGCGCAACCGTGGGTCCGACTCGACCGCCTCGGCCAGCGCTTCCCGGACCGCCGGAGTACCGTAGTCGTCCGGCGGTTCCGTGTCCGGGTCGAGAGTGTCGAACATCTCGCCGTACACCCAGTCGGAGAGGTCGGGGCCGAGCGCGGGCCCGTCGATACCCGACACGCCGGTCCGGAGCGACGCTGTGAACGTCCCCCAGTCGACCCCCGTGTCCGCGAGCGGGTCCTGTACGACCGTCTCGCCGACGGTGTTGTCCCCGACCGCCCCGGTCACGCCCCCGCCGACCGTGGGGTCGGATTCCCCACCGGTCGTCACGTCGTCGACCGTGACCTCGTCCGCGTCGTCGACCGTGACCTCGTCCGCATCGTCGACCGTGACCTCGTCCGTGGTATCGTCCTCCCGGTCGCGTTCGTCCGGGTCCGGCAGTCGGTCGCCGGTGAGGACGGCCGCCCGGAGGTCGCCGCGGCTGTACGCTGGCCGTTCGACGGTCACGTCCACGCCGTCGGGTTCGACCGGGGCCCCAGCCTCGGTCAGCCGCGCGTCGAGCCTGGCCGGATGCCCGGTCCCGTCGGCGTCCCTGTGGATCGAACACTCGACGCCCAGATCGGAGTCGACGACGACCGACACCCCGGCCGTGATATCGGTGTGGGACCGGTTGCGCACCTCGACGGTCCAGGTGCCCGCGTGGGCGCCGCTGGCGGCCGACAGGGGCAAGTCGACCCGGTAGAACGTCGTCGTCGCGGTCCCGCCGCGGCGAACACCCGCGGTCCGCCCCGCGAGCGCTGGATCGACGACCGTCCCGTCGGGCGCGTGGACGCGAACGTCCACGGTCGCACCGGGGTCGTCCCAGTAGGCCGCGAACGTCGCCGTCCGGTCGACATCGTCGAGCGTCACGTCGAGGGTGGCGGCGTCCTGACTACCGATCCGGTACTCCGGGTCGAGCGCGACGTACTCCCCCATCGCGTCGGCGAATATCTCCACGAAGAACTTCTGGAGCCGGAGCCACCGCTCCTCGGTCAGATGGAAGGACCCCTCCGCGACGCTCTCGGCACTGGTCCCGCCCTCGCCGATCGAGGCCAGTTTCTGCAACACCGGCAGGTCGACCTCCGACCCGAGTCCGAGCCCGACCGTGTGGATCCCGAAGTCGTCGAGAGCAGACAGCGACACGCCCTGCTGGTCGTCCGACGGCAGGACGTACGGCGGTTCGTTCTCCATGCCGTCGCTGACGACGACGAGGACCTGTCTGACGTCGTCACTGCCCTGTCCGAACTCCCCGCGAGCAGTGCTCACACCGCCTCCGATCGAGGTCCTGCCCCGGGGCGACAGCGACTGGATCGCGGTCCTGGCGTCCTGCCGGGTGTTCTGTGGCGACTCGGTGAGCTCCTGGAGGCCGTGGGCGACCGACGCGCTGTCGTCGAACCCGACGATCGCGAGCCGGTCACCGGCTCCGGCCCGCATCAGATCGACGAACGTCCCCGCGGCCCGATGTAACTGCGCCATCTTCGTCTGCGGGCCCGCGTCCTGACGCATACTCCCCGACCGATCCAGCACGAGCGCGGCTTCGAGTGTCGTCGGCTCGGTCCCCCGGCCGAGTAACACGACCGACGAGCGACCGTCCCCGGTCCCGTCGTGCTCGACGAGGAGCTGTCCGGACGCCGCCTCCGTCTCCGTCGGCGCGAACGCGACTTCGATCCGCGCGCTGTCGTCTGGCGCGACGGTGAGCGATCCCGTCCGGGCCTCGAAGGCCGCCCCCTCGGCGGTGACGTCGGTCAGCGACAGCGGGGTCCCGCCGTCGTTGTGGACCGTCACCGTCGCCCGGAGCCGGTACCCGGTTTCGAGCGACCCGAAGTCCAGTACCCCCTCGTCGATGCGTGCCTGCGGGCCCCCGCTCCCGGTAGCGTACTCGTGGATCGCGCCGCGGCTCAGGTCCGATAGGTACACCGCGCTGTCGCCAACAGCGAGGCCGTGTCCGGACCCGAACTCGCCGGGGTTCCCGAACGAGGCGACGTGTGTCCTACTCGCGTCGAACTCCTGGATCCGCCGGTTGCCGTCGTCGAGGACGAACAGGTGATCGGACCCGTCGACGGCCAGCCCCACCGGCGTGCGGAACTCGCCATCGGCGGTGCCGGTCCCGCCGATCGGGCCGCCGGATCCGCCGTGGACCGTCACGAGGTCGTCGGCGGTGTCCGAGACGTATATCGTCCCGGACCCATCGACGGCCAGGCCGTTGGGATCCGTCCAGCCGCCCCCGGTGACCGCGTCGGTCGCCGTCCCCGACGCGAGGTCGAGCTTTACCACCCGCTGGTTCCCGCTGTCGAGGACGTAACAGTCCGAGCCGTCTCCGGCGAGCGCGACCGGGTCGCTGAGCGCCGTCCCGGCGAACGTGTCGCGGCTTCCCGACAGGAAGTCCCCGTCGTAGCTGTAGGCGTCGCTACTCGCGTCGTATGCGTAGCGGTCCAGTTCGCCGTTGCCGGTGTCGAGTACAAGCAGGTCCCCGCTCCCGTCGACCCAGACGTCCGTCGGGACGTACAGCCCTTCCGTCGTCGAGTCGGTGCCGTACCCCCCGAGCGTCGAGGTGGCGAACGTCGGCCCCGTCACGTCGGCGTACGCCACCACGTGGGACGAGCCGTCGGCGACGAACAGTCTGTCGGCCCCGGCGTCGTAGGCCAGGCCGTACGGTCTCGTGATGTCGGCTGTGCTGACTGATCGGCTGTGGGTTCGGTTCGGACTCATTGGTACACCCATGGACGGTTGGGCTGGTGACAGCACGATTCGAGCTTGGACCACGGCGGCCTGATCGCGACCGGCGCCTCGACCGTCGCCTGGCCGCCGTTGTTGTTGACCGTCTTCGCGACGCCGCGCTGGAGCGCCTGCCAGAGCTGGTCGCCGAGACTGTAGGAGAACGACGGATCGGTGAAGTCGGTCGTCCGGTCGGCCGCCCGCGTGTAGAACGTGTAGCTCCCGTCGTCGTTCCCGAAGATACCCCACTCCCGGTTACCGCTGACCGGGTGTGACAGCACCGGGTTGGCGTTGTACGTCGAACTCGTGTACGTCGTCGAGAACCGCCAGTAGCGCTGACCGTGGGCCGTACAGACCAGCGAGGCGTTGTCGGGGCCGACGAGGTCCAAGAAGAGGAAGGCACCGACCGGCGACGCGGACTCCCAGGTCTGCCTGTGCTGGCTGTTCCAGGGGGTGAACGTCGTGCTCCCCAGATACGCCCAGGCCTTCCCGATGACCGCGTTCAGGTTCAGGCGGACGTACTCCAGTAGTTCCGACGGCAGGAGCGTGCTGCCGTTGATAGACGGGAAGCTCTCGATGCGGACCGGGTAGTAGTCCAGGTTCACCGGGCCGCTGCCGTCCTCGATGGGCTGGAACTGGCCGCTACTGATCGACGAGTCGTTGTGGAGCGAGCGCTGGACCGCGACCGGCGGCCTGAAACTCACCAGGTCCGCCCAGAACTGGTAGGGGTCGAGGTACAGCGCCTTCTCCTCGGTCGTCGACGTCGAGTACCCCTGGACGGAGAGCTGACTCCACCCGTTCTCCCCGACGAGACTCAGGTAGATGTCGTATGGCCCCGGGTCCGGTTTCAGTCCCTCGACGTCGTAGAGGTGCCAGGTGAACTCCCCTCGCATCGACGGTTTCGAGCGGGAGACGTCGATGTACGTCGCCTTCCCCTGGGGATCCTCGGCGTGGGATATCTTCACCATCATGAGGAAAAACCCGTGCTGTCGTTCGAGCTCCCGGTAGAGCGACGGGTCGATCTCGTACTCGATGGTCACGTCGCCCTGCTCCGGTCGCTCCACGAACGCCTGCCGATCCGTCGTCGGATCGGTCACGCGAACGTCGTCCGCGCTGGGCGGGTCCCCGAGCCGCAGCGTCGTCGTGTCGGTGTCCCGACCCTTGTTCCCGTAGAACGTCGACTTGTCGTCGTCGACGACTTCGAGGTGGAACTGGTAGGTCCCCTGGACGCCCGCCGGGACCGACGCACCCTGTGGCACCGCGGTCACGCGCGGACCACTCGCGTTCGCGACGCGCTCTGCCATCGCGTCGACGAACGACCTGTGGGCGCTCTTGGACGGGTCGAACTCCGGCGCGTCGATCAGTTGCCAGTTGTACGTCAGGTCGGTGTTGGGGTCGGGATCCGTCGTGTCCCCGCCGTACAGTTCCGCGTCGCCCTGGAGCGTCCCGCCCGACAGCGGTGCGCTGATCTCCGGACCCGCGTCCGCTCGCGGGTCGTGGTTGAGCACGAACACCATCGGAGACGACCACGCCCAGGAGTCGTGGTTGGGATCTAACTGGTAGCCAGCACCGAACCGCCAGTAGAGGCGTCGCTGGCTCGAGTCCTGCGTGAAGTAGTCCCAGACGTCCCAGGGAAGCGCGTACACCGCCTTCTGGTACCGCGAGAAGCCGCTGGCGTCGGCCAGGTTCAGCGGGTAGAAGTTCGACGCCGACCGCCCCGACGGCTGGGCGAACAACGAGTCGTCGAGCGCCCACTGTACGGCGTAGTGTTTCGCCGTCGATAGCAACTGGTAGTCGCCAGCGTTCGGCGTCAGTTCCATCTCCACGACCGGCCGTGGCTCCTCGACGTGCCTAACCAGTGGGGCCATCGGCACCACCCGCCTCCCGCGTTCTACGCGTCGATCCTCTCGCACAACCGATACCGCGCTGCCAGCGTATCGCCCGCCGCGTTCGGGTCGACATACCCCCTCTAGATATGTGAAACGAGAAAAAATTTTCCCTGGGCATCAGGTCAGCGGTTCCGGACGATCCGGGGGTTCGACATCGCGAGTGCCGCGATTCCGAGTCCCTCTCAGTCGCCGCCCGTGTGGCCGACGCCGTCGCCGCTCGGGACGTCCTCGGCACACGCCTCGCGAACGAACCCGTAGCGGTCCTCGTCGCTGACGACGACGACCGACCCGCCCATCCCGGTCTCGTGGTGCGCGTAGCAGGCGTAGCGGTAGAACCCCACCTCCGGGAACGTCTCCGACTCCGCGTACGGGGCGGGCCGAGGGTCCGGGACGGTGTCGGCGTCGTCCCGGACGCGGCCCCGCTGGACGACGTAGTGCGAGTCGTCGCCGGTCCACTCCCAGGTCACCTCTGTCCCCGGATCGACGAACACCGCTGGCGGGTCGAACGCCCGCTGGTCGTCACCGGCGCCCACCGTGACGGTCACCTCGTCCTGGCCGCGCCGATCGGCGGCGCTCCCGTCGTAGCCGTTCACGTCGCCGACCCACGGGTCGAGCGGGGGCGACCCGCGCTCGATGTCGTTGCCGCAGATGGCCCCCTGGTCGTCGAAGGAGACGGGGCCGATGTCCCCCTCGTTTCGCAGGCGGAACGGGCCCGCGGCGAACCCGCGGACGACGTTCCCGTAGACGTCGTTGTCGCGCGACCAGTCCCCGCCGTCGACGTCGTCCGAGGGCGCCCACGCGCCGAAACTGAACGGGAGCGGCGACGCGCGGATGTCGTTCCAGCGGACCGTGCAGTCGTTGCCCTTGACGTCGATGGCCGCGTCGACGCCGCTCTCGGTGTTGTGGCCGGCGTTGCGGGTCGTGCAGTACTCGACGGTGACGTTCGTGCTGCCGAGCTTCACGTCGACGAGTTCGTTGTGGCGATAGCCAGCGCTGTTGTCGATGTGGTGGATCCGGACGTTCCGCGTCCGGTCGAGGGTCTCGTACCCGTAGTAGGACTCGCCGCGATGGATCTCGGGGCTCCCGACGTAGACGATCTCGCGGATGTGGCCGATCTCGTGGTTGCCGACCCGCTCGTCGAACTGCATCCCGGCGGGGCCGATCACCTCGAAGCCGCCGATCTCGGCGTCCCGAACCCGCTCGACCTGGATCATCGCCCGCGCGCTGTTGCCCAGCCGCGACGGTTCGACGACGGGGCCCCGGACGTACTCGACGCCCTCGTCGCGGCGGTTGCGGGGCGAGATGTTGACCAGCCGGGGCATCCACGCATCGTAGTCCTCGAACCGCTCGTCGGGCCGGGCGAGCCCGTCGATCGTCACGCCCCGGATGTGGAAGTGGTGGTGCTCGATGAGGACGCAGTCGTTGACCGCCCGCGTCGGACGGACGACCGCCTCCGGCGGTCCCGTGACCGTGATCGGGGCGTCGGGCTCGCCGTCGCGGACCGTCCGCACGAGTTCGCGGTACTCGCCGGGGGCGAGTCGGACCGTCTGTCCGGGCTGTGCCCGCCGGAGCGCCGTCTCGATCGTGCGGACCGGGTCCGCCGCCGTGCCCACGGCGTCGTCGTCCCCGTCCGGGTCGACGTGGATGACCGGCTGTTCGACGGTCACCTCGCCGATCGACGCGCCGTTGACGGCGAGCGCGACGGTGCCCGGGCCGGGAACCTCGTCTGCGACGAGTTCGACCGTCTCCGATCGCCCCGCCGCGACGGAGACGGTGTCGCTGGCGATCTCCTCGCCGTCGGCCGTCAGCGTCACCTCGGTCTCGCCGTCGGCCTCGCCGCTGTTGGTGACGACGACCTCGACCCGGATGCCGTCCTCGATCGCGACCGTCTCGCCCAGCGGCGTTCCCTCGACGTCGAACGCCGCCTCGGGGGTGGGTGTCCGCGTTTCCGTCGGCGTCCTGCCCGGCTGTTCCGTCTCTCCGGCCGTCGTGTCGGCTCGCGCTGTCGTCCGGCTCGTCGTCGGGCCGTCCCTGGCGCCGGACTCGGGTTCCTCGCCGCCGGACTCGGGTTCCTCGCCGCCGGACTCGCCCTCGGGACAGCCCGCGAGACCGGCCGTCGCGGCCGTCAGGGCGGCCAGCAGCCGCCGCCGGTCCAGTGGTCCGATACCCATACCCCACGGACAGGAAAACTGTTTAATAAAGCTTGGGGGCAGCAACTCGGTCGCATTCGACAGTCTCGCCGTCGAGGCGCTCACGGGCGCCGGAACCATCGCCGCTCGTCTCCGTCGACGCCGCCCGATCGAACACGGGACTGTTCTCCCGGCTGACGCCCGCTACTCGGCCCACGGGTGCGAGAGTGGTCGCTCGTGACGCCGTCGGTCTCCGGGATTGATCTCTCCGTGTCGGCTACAGCCCGGCCGCGTCCTCGATGGCGTCGGTCAGCGCCTCGATGCTCTCGCGGTCGTGTTCGCCCATGTGGCCGATGCGGAACGTCTCCTCGCCGATGTCGCCGTAGCCGTTCGAGAAGACGAAGTCGTACTCTTCGGAGACCTGTTCGATGGTCTCGGCGACGTCGATGCCCTGCGTGTTCTCGATGCAGGTCACAGTTTGAGAGCGGTATCCCTCCTCGGCGTAGAGGTCGAAGTGCTCGGTAGCCCACTCGTGGACGTACTCGGTCATCTCGCGGTGGCGCTGGTCGCGGCCCTCGTGGCCCTCCTGGAGCATGTGTTTCATCTGCTTGCGGTAGGCCAGCATGACGGGGATCGCCGGTGTCGAGTGGGTCTGGCCTTTCCGGTCGTAGTAGTCCAGCGTGCGCTGGAAGCCGCCGTACCACGACGCCTCGTCCTTCTCGAGTTCGCGCTCGTAGGCCTCGTCGCTGACGACACAGACCGCCAGACCCGGCGGCATCGCGAAGGCCTTCTGGGTCGAGGCGAAGATGACGTCGATGCCGTGTTCGTCGATGTCGACGTAGTCACCGCCCAGCGCGGAGACCGCGTCGACGACGAAGTACGTGTCCGGGTACTCCGCGACGACGTCGCCGATCTCCTCGATGGGGTTGCGGACGCCCGTCGAGGACTCGTTCATCACCGTCGCGACCACGTCGTAGTGTTTGTCGCTGTCTTCGAGTTCGGCGCGGATGTCCTCGGGTTTGATCGCCTCGCCCCACTCGTACTCGATGCGATCCACGTCCTTGCCGAGTCGCTCGGCGACGTTGGCGTGGCGTTCGCTGAAACTCCCGCAGGTCGGCACGAGGATGTTCTCGTCGACGAGATTGAGCGTCGAGGCCTCCCAGAACTCCGTGCCCGACGCGGTGAGGATGACGACCTCGTTGTCGGTGCCGAGGAACTCCTTCGTGTCCTCGACGATAGTCGTGTAGAGGTCGGTCATGCGGTCCATGCGGTGCCCGAACATCGGCTGGGCCATCGCCTCGATGACGTCCTCGCGAACCTCCGTCGGACCCGGGATGTACAGCGTCTTGTCCGGATAGTCGCCCGTATACTCCTGTTTTTTAGTCACGGCAATCCACCTCAGTACCCGTTCCTGGGTCGGCGGCCGACATGGTAGTTTTGATACGGCTCTGGGCATGCAGCGGGACGCGGCGGCGCGTCAGGTCGTGACGGGGGCGCCAGCGTCGCGCCGGACCGCTACTCCGGGACGCGTCGCGCCGAGTGGCCGATCCCGGTGACGATCAGCGCCACGACGCCGACCGGGACGAGCATCACCGCGAGGGCGACGGCCCGGGCGCTCGGACCGCCCTCGGCGCTGATCGCCAGCCCGAACGGGACGAACACCATCAGGATCGCCAGTCCGTATACGCCGTAGCGGACGGCGTCGTAGACGCTCCGCTGGCGGCCCAGGTAGGCCGTCGATCCGAGCCACGCCAGCACGGACAGCCAGACCCCGGCCTCGTGGAGCGGGACGCCGAGGGCGAACAGCGACGCGACACCGGCCAGCAGGCCGCCGACTACCGCGGCCACGACCGACAGCGAGGCGTCCGGCCACCCGTCCAGCGAGAGCAGTCGCGGCCCGTCGGAGCCGTCCGGCGAGGGGACGCGGGAGTCCCTGGTCAGCGACCGCTCGCCGTCGGCCGTCCGCTCACCGCCGGTCGCCTGTGCCGCGTCGCTGGTCGCCCACTCCTCGTCCGCGCCCTCCTCGTCGTCCCAGGCGTCCGTCCGCTCGTCGTAGCCAGCGTCGACGGTCGCGGCGTCGCCGCCCGCGACCGACCGGACGCGCGAGGTGACCCGTTCCAGCAGGGCCCCGTCGCCCTCGGAGGTGTCGCGCATCGCCGCGGGGTCGTCGTACTCGACGGGGCCGCCGTCCGCACCGGGGTCGGGCAGGTCCCGACCGCAGTGCATGCAGTAGGTCGCGCGCGAACCGACCGGTTCGTCGCAGTGAGGACAGGTCTGCTCGGCCGGTTCGTCCGTCATCCCGCGAGGGTTGGGACGGCCCGGGTAAAGTCGTTGCTCCGGTCACAGCGCTTCGCCATACCGTCGGCCCGCTACTGGTACCGGCCGCGTCCCTCGATCTCGCGCAGGCGGTCGATGACCGCCGCGTCCCCGCCAGCGTCGCGGTAGGCCGCCTCGGCCGCCTCCCGGAGCGCCTCGGCGTCGTCGGCGGTGCCGTCGAGGCTCTGGGCGAAGACGTGGAGGTCCATCGCGTGGTCCTCCTCGTGGCCCGTGTAGTAGCCCAGGCCGAAGTCCACGAGGTAGGTGCGCTCGGGGCCGACGCGGACGTTTCGCGTCGTCGGATCGCCGTGGACGAACCCCGCGCCGTGGATGGTCGCGAGGTGTCGCCCCACGTCCCGGACGCGGTCGGCGGTCAGCGCGCCCCCGAGGTCCGTCTCGCCGACGTACCCCAGCGTGATGGTCGTCTCGCGGACGTCCACGTCGCGGACGACCGGCGTCGGGACGCCGTGACGGCGGGCCTCGCTCAGCAGGCGCGCCTCCTGTCTGGTGCGCTCGCGGCGCAGTCGCTCGTCCAGCGCCGGGTGACGATATGACCGGGGCGCGCGGCGCTTGCGGACCGCGCCGTCGGCGAACTCGACGGTGGCCTCCGCGCCCTGGCGGGCGTCGACCCGCGGGCGGTCGGCAGTGTCGTCGTCGGTCGATCCGCCGATCGCGGCGTCGCCCGCCGGTCCGTCCGCCGAGTCGGTGACCCCGCGGGGGACGCTGGCGACGGACTCCCCCGAGCGCCAGGTCACGTCGACCTGGTCGGGCCGGAAGTCCGCGTCGATGGCCGACTCCTCGACAGCGAGCGTGTCACCGGCGGCGGCCATCTTCGCGCCGAGAACGGCGATCATCCCGGCGTTGTCCCGCAGGAACCGGGATTCGGGCGCGAAGAAGTCCGCCCCGCGCTGATCGCACATCTCGCGTAACATCCCCCGCAGGCGATCGTTCTGGCCGACGCCGCCGCCGAGGACGAGTTCGTCGCTCCCGGTCAGCGAGAGGGCGCGCTCGCTGACCTCGGTGAGCATGGCGAAGACCGTCTCCTCCATCCCTCGACAGACGTCCTCGACGGGCGCCCCTTCATTGTAGGCCTGCTTGGCGGCGCTCATGATCCCCGAAAACGAGAAGTCCATCCCCTTGACCACGTAGGGCAGTTCGACGTACTCGCCCTCGCGAGCGTGTTCCTCGACTTTCGGCCCGCCGGGGTGGGACCACCCGACGTGACGAGTGAACTTGTCGATGGCGTTGCCGACGCCGGTGTCCATCGTCTCGCCGAGCACGCGATACCGGCCGTTCCGAAAGCCCAGCAGGTGGGCGTTCGCGCCCGAAGCGTTGAGACACACCGGCGAGGAAAAGCCCGAGCGGTGGCGCCCGATCTCCAGGTGGGCGACCATGTGGTTGACGCCGACGAGGGGGACGTCGAAGCGCTGGGCCACGGCGCGGGCCGCGGTCCCGACGATGCGCAGGCACGGCCCCAGCCCCGGCCCGCGGGAGAAGGCCACGGCGTCGATCGGCGCCCGGTCCGGATCGCGGCCCTCGGCGTCGGCCCGCGACCGGGCCTCGTCGAGCATCGACTCGACGACCTCGGGGATGGCTTCGCCCATGTGTTCGGCGGCCTCGCGGGGGTGGATGCCGCCGCTCTCGGGCTGGTAGGGGTCGCTCTCGATGGTCACGTCGGCGGCCTCACCCTCGTAGAGCGCGGCGCTGGCGGCCCAGGCGGTCCCCTCGATGCCCAGGACGCGGTCGATGCCGTCGGACGAACCCGTGGCCATGTACTCGCAGAGTGTGGGGTAGCCGGGGCAAAGACGACTTCGGTCTCGTCCCCGGACACTCACTCCGGGAGGCCGAACCGCGTGAGCCACTCGGCGCCGCCGACGGCCGCCAGCTGGACGGCGACGCCAGCCGCGAGCGAGACGTGGACGGCCAGCCCCGCCCAGCGGACGACCGACCACGCGGCGCCGGGATCGGCCAGCGCCCCGAAGACGACCGGGAACACGTACTCGTAGCCCGCGGCCGCGCCGACCGGCAGGACGACGGCGCCGAGGCCGACCAGCCCCACCCGCGTCCAGCGGGGAAGCCGTCCGCCGCGGCCCCACTGCGCCGGGAGGACCGATCCCCGGACCCCGTACGCGAGCGTCTCGGCGGCCAGCGCGGCGCCGACCAGTCCAGCGGCCCACAGTTGCAAGCGGATAATCGCCCACGGCGTGACCGCGACGACGTCGACGGCGGCGCCGTTCAGATCGGCTTGCAACCCCGGCCAGACGACGCGTCGCATCGCGTCGAACGTCGTCGTCGCTCCGACCAGGAAGACGGCGACCGAACAGAGGACGGTTCCGGGGTTGGCGCGTGCCCCCGAGCGGAGCGTCTGCCGTACGGCACGAAACGTCTGTCGCAGGGAACGGCCGCCGGACTGGCGGTCGGCGGAGGGACCGGACATTCACACGAACATCCCCTCACTCGGATATCAGCTTTCCGCCGCGACACCGGGCACGTGTGGCTGGCGACCCGTTCGGCATCGACTCATACTGTCGGCTATGCCATATCGAAGGGATTCGCCACCCCGAGGTGGCGAATATATTCACGAACGTATAGCCGACGGTATCAGGGGCCGACGCGACGACAGAAGCGCGAGCGGTGCCGTTCGGTGTGCGATCGAGGCCCGTGTAATATTCTTCAGTCCGTAGCCCCTAGGTCCGCCACCCGTGACCGGATCACAGTCATCCGCGGACAGTTCCGCCACGACGCCCGTCACCGACGGCCTCCCCGGAACGAACGAGTACGACGAGACGGTCTACCGTGAGTGTGAACTGTGCGAATCGGTCGAACGGCTCACGCTGGAGTACGGAATGTACGTCTGTGCCGACTGCGACGAGCGCCTCCTGCCCTGAGGCGCGGCTACCGGACGGGCGACGACAGCCGAAAAGAGCGGCCTACTCCCACTCCGTGTAGCCGCACTTAACCCTCTAAGTCACTTGGATAAGTAAATCTAAGTGGCTGGGCATATTGATTGAGTAGCATGAGTAAGAAGAACGGCCCCCGCGACCGATTGAAACGACGCCGCAAGAAGGTGATTGATTCGGAGCGGATCACTAATCGAGAGAAACGATTTATTCTCGAACTGAGTGCCGGACTAGACGAAAAGGATCTAACGCACACCTCCCCCATCGGGACCAAAGCCGTCTCGACAAATGATAACTACCTCACTCGGCTACGAATACTTGCCGAGGGTTATGAGGGAGACTTTACCAAGGCAGATACTCGGGACATGAAACGGCTACTAAGCGACTTCGACAAAGGCACTCATCCTGATGCGAAAGACGGTGGCTATGCCACCGGTACTATGGCACAGTTTCAAAGCGCAGTAAAGGCGTTTGTCAAACACCACGGTTTGGATATTGATCCAGACGACATTCCTGTGAGCGCCCCACCACGTGGTAGCCAAGCAGTTGATGAACGGGATATGTTCGATAATTCGGACATTCAGGCCATGCGGGACGTGATCGAGAATGCCCGTGATGAGTGCCTGTTTGAACTGCTACTGAATACCGGTCAGCGGATCCGAGCGATTCAGACTCTCCGGATCAAAGACATTGACGTAAAAGAGGGAGTATATTGGCTCAATACGGACGAAATAGGACTGAAAGGCGCAGAGAAGGTCGGACAGAAGCGACCGCTTCTCGGCGCAGTGGGGGCCGTCAAAACGTGGTTAGATTACCACCCGACGGGGAACCCGGACGACTATCTTCTCACCGCGACGGTCAACAACAACAAGGCTACGCCGGGGAATATGCTAGCTCAGCAGACCATGCGAACCCGTCTAAAGAGGATCGCAGACAAAGCGGGGGTGGATAAGCCGGTTAACCCACACAACTTCCGGCATTCGTTCGTGACGATGTGCAAGCGGGATTATAACATGGATGATTCGACGGTCAAGTTCTTGATCGGCCATGCGAGCGACTCGACAGTTATGGAAACTACCTACCAGCACTTGACCGATGAAGATTATATCGCGGACGCCGAGATAGCCGCCGGTAGAAGAGAGCCCGAACCGGCGGCGACTGTTGGACGCCGCGAGTGTCCGAACCCAGACTGTCTGAATGAACTTGATCCAACAGACAAAGCCTGTAGCTCATGTGGAACAGTCATATCTCCGGACGCAAAGGAGGCACAAGAGACGATAGACAAAAGCGTAGAAGAGTCTTACAAGCAAACGGAACACGGTAGCGAAACTCAGCAGAAAGTTGAGCAACTAGATGAACTACTTGAGGATCCAGATGTGAAAGCCGCTCTGCTTGAGAAATTGAACGAATAGTAGGCATATATTGGGTGCTGTGCCTTACTCCGTATACAGTATCTCAGTTTGATGGCTATCCCGTGAGGGCCATTCAAGATTTACTGACCCTTCACGCATAGCTATGAATGAGTTTAGAAAGGCTCTGAGGCACACACGATGATTGACAGTGCCACTCTGACAGTCCTGAACTGAGGTACTAGCTACTAGCTATTATGCCCCGACCCATCTATCTATACTCGCTTGATCGGGTGTTCTGTATCGAGTGTATAGCCTGTCCGTCAGGGATAGAGGTAGGATAGCGGCTTGGAACCGAGAGTGGTGTACCTATTGTTAATTATTTGCCCCGAGTGGTTCATTCATACATCCTCAGTTGGGTGTTCTCTGTAGAGTGAAAGTGTCGTTTGTCGTGCGTAGAGCGTTCATGGTCGGTGGTTTGGTAAGACTATGGGGGTCGTCTATTTCACCGGGAAATATGATGACCGGTTTCAGTGGGGTTCGGGGGTGCAAGAGATTTAAGTTATCAATTTGTGGACAGTTTAAAGTCCGTGTATGTCGTAGGTATTGGTGTAGCCATGACAGATAGAGAAAAGGAAACCGGACGGATGCTTGCCCGTTCGGTGTTCCGTAGTTCGCGTGGTCAAGTGAACGCGGCAAATCAAGCGGTGTCGGTGGTTGTTGGGTTGATGGTGGCTGGACTAGTTGCCTCGTTTCTGTTGCCTATCGCTATCGAGGAGATCGTCGCGGTGGACACGTCGAATTGGTCCAGCGGAGCCTCGGAATTGTGGGGTATGATGGATTTGGTGATTGTGCTGGGCGCGTTCTTGGTGTTCATCGGGATCGCGCTCGCTCAGTCGGGGAGAGTGTAGCGATGGCAAAGGCACAGTGTCCGAATTGCGGGGAGTGGCAGACAAAGCGGGTTCTCCATTTCTTTAGACAGGGTGGTATCATTGGCTGTCCGGCGTGTTTAGAGGGTGTAATCCCCCGAAACCGGGAAATGAGTAACGGTAGGAGATAGTCGTTAGTGGTCGTCAGTTGTGTGCTGTGACCGGTTGTTGCCCTTTGATAGCGAGAGACGATGAATCCCCTTCCGGGTGCAAGAAAATCCCTTTGGTTTGTTACTGTGTGAATATTGGATATGGTGGTCCGGGTATTCAGCAGATTAGTCCTGATTGGGTAGCTCGCCCTGTTCTTTCAATTCCTCTAACCCAATCTGGAGAGCTTTCATGATCGTTTCTCTATTCTCTGCCTCTGTATCCAGCCATTCCTCAACATCTGGTTGTTCCTCTGTTGGTGGTACCTCCGCATCGTCAAAGTCCACCATATCCAAAATACGATCAAAATCAATCGCACTGGCATCACTGGCCCGCCGAAGAAATGCGTACAAATCTGGCGATTCCAATCTGTCAAAATCACCTGACTGTACGGCTTTGATTATCTCTCGTTCAGGGAGTGTCTGTTTCTGCCTATCGACAGCAAAGCGGGGTATTGCATGGAATGAGCTTTCAATATTACCGAGTTCCCTTTCACCGTTTGAGACACCAAGCTTTAACGAACCGCGAAAGTTCCCTTCCCCACCCAGTCCAACGTACATGAATTGAATCGCTTTGGCGACATCCTTAGAAAGTTCATATCGTTCCTTAGTATATGGGTCAGCATCAAAAATCAGTTGCAGATCGCGGTCTTCAATTTCATCAGCAAGTAAACGAAAATCGGTGAGTCCCTGCCTAACACGTTGGCGGATTCGATAGCGTTGTGTAGAGGCATTTTTTGTGTTCTTGATGTTGCTACGCAAGAATTTTCGGTACGCTTCCGTCAGCAGAGCATTCGGTGTTTCACTGTCGCCCATACACAGATTATGTAGCGTATCTCTAAAGTCTTTACGAGTATTGAAATCTCATATGGAACGGACGAACATTCCCGTATCCAAGGAAACACGGCGAGAGCTTCGAATCCTGAAAGCGGAATACGACTGTCGTAGCTACGATGAATTGCTCCGTGAATTTCTCGATGGGACGGGTGAAAAACCGTTCCAGGTTGGCGAACCGGCAGGTGGTCAGTCATGACTCCCGAAGCCCGGAATCGAATTCTAGACGAACGGGAAACCCTCGAAGATCTAGCGGGGTCCGACCTTCCGTGTTCCACAGTAGCTGAAGCCCTCCTCGAAGCGGTCACTACCGAGGTGCAAGAATGAGTCGGGAATCGCTCCCGGATAACTGTTCGTTCCCTTCACACACCGAACGAGCGGAAGCCTCAGAAGTTGTAGAGTCCGATCCGGGGCTAACTAGTGCCGAACAAGAGTTTACCGTGAGATTTGCCAGTGATACCGAATACGCCACAGTATACAGCGAAATTCCATCAACCGTCCGGCGGTTGCTCACCCACGAGCATTTCGGGATCAAATCGGTTCGGGTGTCCAACGGTGATAGCTTCGGGAAGTCTCTCAGTTGGGAGCAGTGGCAAACTGACAAACCTTCGATCACAGGGGTACAGGGATACGTCCCGATTGGTGTCTTGAAGATCCAGCAGTCGCCACGGTCGGACAATTACCCAGCACTCGTTGTGTCTGATTACGAACCCGACGATACGAACGGGGGTGACTCCCGGTAGCTGGGGCTACTGAATGAACGAATCCCGGCGTAGGGCCGCCGGGACGACAAAAGTCAGCACAGGTGGGTACTGTGCTTGTTGCTTGTCGTCCGAGGCCCAAAACGATTACTGTCAGTCATGTAGTGGTCCAGTCCGACCCGTCAAATGTCCAGATGGATCGGTGGTCCGTGGCTGTCGCTATCACCGAAAGCACATTCTCGGGGTGAGTAGCTGAATGCTCCCCGACGGACTCAAAGATCGGGACAAGTGGGTTTGCTGGAAATACAAAAATAGAGACGGTAAGAAGGCCAAAGTACCGGTATCACCGCATGATCCGCATAGCGGGCCTATCAGTTTCAAAGACCCACTACATTGGGCCAATTATGAGACGGCACAACAGGCAGTGCCAACGACTGACGACATAGAAGGGCTTGGGTGGGTACTGACCACTGACGGGCCGATTGTTGGGATAGATTTAGACGACTGTCGGCTACCAGCCACCGGAACGATCCAAGATTGGGCCGTCGAGATAGTCGAGAAGGTGGGCAGTTACACCGAAATATCCCCCAGTGGGACCGGCTTGCACATTCTCTTGAAAGCCGACGGTGGACTCCCCGGCGACGAGAACCGGACTGGTGATATTGAGATGTATGAAGGACAGCGGTTCCTCACTGTCACTGGTGACCACCTATCTGGTAGTGAAACGTCTATCAGAGAGGCACAGACGGAATTGAATGAGATATACCGGGAATACCTCGCTGAAGACACCGAACCCTCTCAAACCGGGAACAGCGAGCGTTCAGAGAACACTAACGATGGACAGACGCCGTTAGAAGATCGGGAGCTAGTCGAGAAAGCGAAGGGTGCCAGCAATGGTAGAGCGTTCGAGAAACTCTGGCAAGGGATATACAGCCACAAAGACAGCCACAGTGAGGCTCGATTAGCCCTCTATAACTTCTTAGCCTTCTGGACCGGGAAGGACAAACGGCAAATGTGGCGGTTGTTCCAACAGTCTGGTTTGTATCCACACCCCGACGAGAAAGGCAAGTGTGACAGACTAAAAGATAAAGAGATTCAGAAGGCTATCAGAGATACTCGGAATACCTACAGCGGGACTTTTGACACCGAAAAGCTACCCACTGATACCAAAGAGATAGCATCAGACGGTGGGCGGCTTACGGTGTCAGATCCAACAGTCGTCGGTGTCATTGAAGCTCTTGAAAATATAGGCCAGGGATCAACAGCAGAAATAGCGGACCACCCGAAGGTTGATCGGAGCGAGCGACAGGTCCGCAGAGCATTAGACTATCTGAATGAACACGGCGCTATTGAATGGGTCCGTGATGGCCGATCAACCCTCTGTGTTCTCACAGACTAGCCTTCATACCTCACCCCAATCCTATCAGAAACGATAAATCCGGACAACAGTGTCCACAGGGTGGGGTGGTGGTAACTGCTGTTCCTGTGCTGTGGACACTGCTGTATGAACTGCGGGAGATACTGCGGTGTTAATTTGGACGTGAATAGTGGTATTGATTGACGGTCTTTGTCGTGGGGTGTCTGTTCTCTTCTCCTGGTGGGAGTATCGTTAGAGATGACTCTTTAGTATGAGTCTTGATATATTGGCGGTTGATGGAACTATATGATTTCTTATACGGGTTGGCTAATCCCACCGCTATCTGGCGATTAGTGAAACCGCGATAACCCCCGGATGGGGCCGGATTGTTTACTTAACGCTTAGTTCCATTCCGTGTAGCCGCACTTGCCACAGTGCTGGCGGTCGCCGTGATCGGCGAGGAAAGCGTCCCCACAGCGGGGGCACTGCTCGCGGTCGGTCGAGCCGTCCTCGTTGTAGAACTCGTGGCGGGGCATCTATGCCTCCTCGGCCTCTTCAGCCTCGCCGTCCTCGGCGGTGATCTTGTTGCGCTCGAGCATGTGGTCCTGCTCGACGTCGCGGGCGTAGTCGGCGTCGTCGTAGACCTTCGCGTAGCCGACGGTCTTGCGCATGCCGAACTTGGTGTCGAGTTCGTGGACGACGACCTCGGCGGCCTCCTTGTTGAGCATGGCCGCCAGCGAGTCACGCACGGAGAGGCGCTCGGGCGTCGCTTCCTCGTGGCTCACTTCGAACCGCACGTCCGTCCGGTGCAACATGGGGTTCTCCTCCTCGGAGACGATGTCGATATCCATGGTTTGTTGCTCTTAGATCCCTCCGAAACGCGTAAAAGGATTTCGAAGCGCACAGGCGCCCGAACGCGGCGCGGGCCTCGCCCCCCGTCGCCGCCGACCGCGTCCGCGGGAAGGCGGTCACTCCCCGGCGCGCAGTTCGCCGATCTCCGCGAGCAGATGGGAGACGTGCAGGCGGTCGTTGGTCCCCTCCTGCAGGTCGAGGTCGACCTCGCCCGCGAGTTCGTGGACCCGCGCGAGGTCGGCGCCGCTGTAGCGCGACCGGGCCACGGCCAGCACGTCTTCGAGCACCTCCTCGCCGCTGTGACCCTCGTCGACGAGCAGGTCGTCCAGCGTCTTCCGGGCGTCGGTGAACTCCCCGGCCTCCGCGGCGGTGATCATCTCCTGGACGCGCTCGTCGGCGCCGAGCGACCCGAGAACCTCGTAGGCCGTCTGCATCGTGATCTGGCCCTCCTGCTCGTGGGTGGTCTGGGCCGCGAGGAGCGCCGCCCGCAGGTCGCCGTCGGCGTAGCCCGCGACGTACTCGACGCCCTCGTCGTCGTAGTCGGCGCCCTCGGCGTCGGCGATGCCCTCCAGGACGCCGACGGTCTCGTCGTGGGTGGGCTTGCGGACGGGGATCGGGAAACACCGCGAGCGGATCGGCGGGATCAGCACGGAGGGCTGGCGCGTCGCGATGACGAACTGCGTGGTCTCGTAGTACTGCTCCATCACGCGGCGCAGCGCCTGCTGGAAGTCCTCGCGCATCCCCTCGGCGTTGTCCAGCAGGACGGTCTTGAACTCGCCGGACATCGGCGAGTACGACGCCGACTCCTTGAGGACGTAGTTGATGAGGTCGGCCTTCGATGACTCCCGGCGGCGCTGGCTGTCGACGAACGAGGAAAAGCGGGGGTCCTCGGCGATCTCCTTTTTCGTCATGTCGAAGAAGTCCGCGACGTTGATCTCGGTCAGGTCGGCGTCGGGGTTCTCGTGGATCTCGGCGGCCAGCGCGCGGACGGCGGCGGTCTTGCCAGCCCCGGGCGGCCCGTGGACGAGCAGGTTCATCGGCTCCTCGCGGGCGCTCTCGAAGTGGTCTCTGACCGACTCCTGGGGCAGATCCGCGAGCGAGGGGGCGTGGCGCTCGGTCCACAGCGGCCCGCGTGGCGCGTCGTCCATCTCGCCAGTGGGTTAGCGACCCCGCGGTATGAATCCATCTCTCCGCGCCCGCGGTCGGGGGACGACGCTGGCCCACCTACCGATCGTGGCCGGGTTCGAACAGTTCCTCGAACACCTTCCGCTGGGCGGCCCGGAGATGCTGGTGGTAGGTCGGCCGCGAGATGTCCATCGACTCGGCGAGGTCGTCGCCGTCCACCTCGCGAGGCCACTCGAAGAAGCCGCCGAGGTGGGCCGTCCGGACGGCCGTCTCCTGGCGGTCGGTGAACCGCTCGGTGACGGCCTCGCGGAACTCCTGGCGGGTCCGGACGGGCCGTTCGTGTTCGTGATAGCCCACGAGGTCGACCCCGTCGTAGCGGTCGGCGACGAGTTCGAACAGCTCCCGGGCCTCCGTCTCGTGGGGGAGTTCGATCGTGTACCGGGTGACGCCGTCGGCCGCGCCGATCGTCTGTGTCACCGCGCCGTGGTCGGCCAGCGTCTCCACCAGCGAGTCCTCGACCGTCGCCTCGAACAGCACCTCCCCGTCGTGGTCGACGACGATACTCGACGCGACGACGCGGTCGTCCTCGGCGAGCGCCGCCCGTATCTCCTCGGCCGACGCGCCGGTCGCCGAGACGTACAGCCCCACCGCCCCGTCCGAGCGATAGACCGAGCCCGTCAGTTCGAACTCGCCGCCGACGCGACGCGACAGGCGGCTGAACAGTACGTCCTCGTCGCGAACGGAGAACTCCATCTCCACGACGCGGTTCGTCGAGAGGATCCGGCCGCTCTCGATGGCGTTGATCGCGTTGGCGACCGCCCGCCCCAGCGCGTCGAGGACGACCGCTTCGCGGTCCGCGAACGCGTCCCGCTCGGCCGCATAGACAGTCACCACGCCGTAGCTGGCGTCTTTGTAGTGGAGCGGGACCGCGACCATCGACCCGAGACCGGCCGCCGTCGCGCTGGCGTGGACAGTTCCCTCGGTGACCTCGCCGAGGTCGCCGACGGTCGTCAGTTCCCCGTCGGCCAGCGCCCGCGCCACGGGGTCGTCGGCGTCCTGAGGGATGGACGCGTCGGCGAGCGCCTCGGCCAGCGGGGGACAGTCGCCCGCCCACTCGCTGGGCGTGATCGTCTCGTCGGCGATGTTCACGCGGCCGATCCACGCGAACGCGTAGGGCTCGGTCGCGACCAGTTGCTCGACGACGCCCGCCTCCAGTTGCTCGCGGGTGCTGGACTCGACGAGCACCTCCACGGTGTTCTCGATGAGGCCGTTGATCCGGTCGACGAGCGTCTCGGCGCGCTCGCGGGCCTCGCGGACCTCCGACTCGCGCTTGGCGCGGTTGGCTGCCGCCGCCGCGCTCGTCGCCAGCAGTTCGGCCGCCTGCCGGTCGCCGTCGGTGATCTCGCCCGCCCGCTCGGTGCCGATGCTGATCGTCCCGTGGACGCCCATCGGGAGGTGCAGCGCCGACCCGATCACGGGCCGGTCGTACTCGTCGTCCAGGTCGGCCGCGTCCTCGACGACGACCGTCTCGCCGTCGACGAACGCCCGGCCGGGGCCGCCCTCGCCCAGCCCGTAGGTCGGCGTCTCCGCGAGGCGCTCGACGGCGGCGTCGGTCGTCCCCGCCGGTCGGAGCTGTTCGGACTCGGCGTCGTAGAGACGAACCACCGTGAGGTCGAACCCCAGCACGTCCGCCACCGCGCGGGCGACCATCCCGGCGACCTCCTCGCGGTCGCGGGCCTGCATCAGCGTCCGCGAGGACTCCACCAGCGCCGAGAGCATCTCGCGGTGGGCCTTCTGCTCGGTGATGTCCCGGACCACGCCGACGGCACCCCGGACCTCCCGGTCGCCAAGTCGCGTCACGCTGTCCTCGCAGGGGACAGTCCCGCTGTCACGGGTCCTGATCGCCGACTCGACGGTCCCCTCGGCCTGTTCGCCCGACAGCACCGCGTCGAGTGTGGCCGCCAGTCGGCCGTCGTCCTCGCGGATATCGGTGGCTCGCTTGCCGAGCAGCGCGTCTTCGTCGTAGCCCGTCAGGGCACACATCGCGGGATTGACGAACGTGAACCGCCCCTCGTCGTCGAGTTCGTAGACGCCGTCCTCGACCGAGCGGACGATGGCGCCGTAGCGTTCGCGCTCTCGCTGGCGCTCCCGGCGCTCGAGTTCGTAGCTCACCCACTCGATGAGCAACTCGATGAACGTCTCCTCGGACTCGGTGAACGTCCGGTCGGTCCGCTCGGTGTCGGCGAAACACACCGTCCCGTAGAGGTCGCCGTCGACGAGCAACTTCCCGCCGAGATAACACGACAGCCCGAACCGCTCGTAGGCGGGATCCTCGTCCCACCCCGCCGCCGCGGCGTCGCTGATCGCCAGCAGGTCCGACGACTCGATGGTCTTCCGGCAGTACGCCTCCGACAGCGGCGCCGACGCGCCCGGCTGTAACCCCTCGTGGTCGCCGCGGGCGGCGACGATCCGCTGGGTGTCGTCGTCGATGGCCGTCAGAAACCCCAGCGGGAGGTCCAGCCGTTCCCGCCCCAGTTCCAGCGCCCGGTCGAGCTTCTCGTCCAGCGAGAGGTCCCGCCGCGCGGCCAGTCGCTGGAGGTCCCGTAACGCCTGTTCGCTACGTTTCAGCTCCTGCTCGGTGCGGCGCTGCTCGGTCACGTCGCGGATGTGCGCCGACAGACCGTCGGCCGCGGGGTAGATCGCGAGTTCGAGCCAGACGTCGTCCGCTCCGAGATACGTCTCGACGGTCCGGGGTTCCTGCTCGGCCATCGCCGCACGGTAGGCGTCTTCGATCTCGGTCCCGACCAGTTCGGGAAACGCCTCCCAGATGACTTCGCCCAGAATCTCCGACGCGGACCGGTCGACGATCTCCTCGGCCCGCGGATTGACGTACGTGAACCGCCACTCGTCGTCGAGGCCGACGACCCCCTCGTCGACGCGGTCGAGGATCTGCGCTGTGTCCTCGCCCGCCGGGTTCGGCGGACGCTCGGCCGCGACCGGGGTGTCTCGGCCCCCGCCGTCGGCGACTACCCGTCGGGCCGATCCGTCGGTGAGCACGCGCCGGACGCGACGTGCAAGCGGTGTCGCGTCGTCCGTTCTCTCGCGGTTGACGACCGCGTGGGCTCCCGCGCCGAGCGCCTCGACCGCAGGCGTGTCGCCGTAGACGACGACCGGCGCGTCGACCGACTCGACGGCCGCCGTGACGTCCGTGACCGACGGATCGACCCAGACCAGACAGTCCAGGTCGGCGACGCCGGTCGGTCCGTCCTCCGGGGCGCCATCGAACACCGTCGTCGCTGTTTGCTCGCTCCCGCCGTCGAACGCGGCGGCCGCCGCGGCCACCGTGTCCGCGTCACGACCCACTACTTGGACCCGTCGCCGTCGCGTCATTGCTACACGATACGGTCGAGAGTGCTTAAGTCTCGCCCCGTCGTCACCGACTTCGCCGCGAAGAGCGCGGACTCCTTCGCTTGCACAGGTGACGCCCGCCACAGCCCTTTTTTACTGTGCTCGACGAATACATGCAAGATGGACCGCGACGGTGATCCCTGGCAGTTGCTCGACTGCGCTCAGGACAAGATCGCCGTCGTGGACGAGAACGGCGTGTACCGGTACGCAAACGCCGCAGCCGAGCGGATCCTGGGGTACGATCCCGAGACACTCGTCGGGGAGAACGCCTTCGAGTACGTCCACCCCGAGGACCACGCGGAGACGCTGGCGGCCTTCGAGCGCGTCGTCGAGGCAGCGGACGAGCGCGTCGAGACGGCGACCTATCGCCACCGGACGGCCGACGGATCGTGGGTGTGGCTCGAGAGCCGCCTCTCGAGTGACACCGACGCGGCGTTCGGAGGGTACGTCGTGAGTTCTCGCGAGGTCACACAGCGCGTCGAGGCCCAGCGCGACCGCGACGTGACGCAGGCCCGCCTCGAAGAGCTAACGGAGACGCTCTCGGACGTGCTGTGGCTGTTCGACAGCGACTGGTCGGAGGTGCTGTTCGTCAACGAGGCCTACGAGGACGTCTACGGCGCGCCCACGGAGACGCTCGAAGAGGACCCGACGGCCTTTCTCGACGCGACTCACCCGGACGACGTCCCGGTCGTCAGGCGCGCGATGGCCCGCCTCTCGCGGGGCGAACAGGTCGACGTCGAGTATCGGGTCAACGAGGCCGAGGACTACGGCGTCTGGGTCTGGGTCCGGGGCTCCCCGATCGTCGAGGACGGCGACGTCGTCCGGATCGCCGGGTTCAGCCGCGACATCACCAGTCGCCGCCGCCGGGAGCGTCAGCTGGCCGTGATGGACAACCTCCTGCGGCACAACCTCCGCAACGACGTCAACGTGATCCTCGGCAACGCGGATATCGTCGCTCGCGCTGGCGACGACGAGCTGGCGGCCCGCGCCGCCGTGATCCAGCGCACCGGCCGGGAACTGCTCGCCAGCGCCGACAAACAGCGGACGATCATCGACGTCCTCACCGACGCCGATACGCCCCGGCCGGTCGACCTCGTCGGCGCGGTCACCGCCGCCGTCGAGACTGTCACCGACGCCGCTGACGATGCGTCGGTCGTTCTCGACGCGCCCGACTCCGCCGAAGTGATGGCGCTCCGGGAGATCGGCCTCGCGGTGATCGAACTCCTCGACAACGCCGTCACGTACGATCCCGGACCGGACCCCGAGATACGCGTGTCCATCGGCATCGACGACGGGACGGTCGAACTGACGATCGCCGACGCCTGCCCGCCGATCCCCGAGGAGGAACACCGTGTCCTCACCGGTGACTGGGAGATGGACGATATGTACCACACCACCGGACTGGGGCTGTGGCTCGTCTACTGGATCGTCGACCTCTCCGGTGGGTCGATCTCGTTCCGGTACGACGAGCCACGGGGGAACGTCGTCACCGTCTCACTCCAGCGACCGCCTACGGCGTGACCGACGATCCCCCGGTCACAGAACTGTGCCGTCCGGGAGTCTCGTGAGCGAAGCGAACGAGACATCGGACGGCAAACGACCATCGGGAGTGCGCCGTCCGGGAATTGAACCGGAGTGAGACGTTCCGGGCGTGCGGCGCTTCGCGCCGTTCCGGGACTGCGACTCACAGGATTCAATTCCCTCCATTCCGCATTTACCGCTCACGGATTGTTCGCGGCAAAATGCGCCGTCCGGGAGTCTCGTGAGCGAAGCGAACGAGACATCGGACGGCAAACGACCGGTGGGAGTGCGCCGTCCGGGAATTGAACCGGACTCAGACGGTCGCCCTCACTCCGCTCGGGCGCTGCGACTGATAGGGTTCAATTCCCTCCATTCCGCATTTGCCGCTCACGGATTGTTCGCGGCAAAATGCGCCGTCCGGGAATTGAACCCGGGCTATTAGCTTGGGAAGCTAATGTCCTACCACTGGACCAACGGCGCTCGCACCCCGAACTGTGTCGTCGGCGCACTTGAACGTAGCGTTTCGACCGAAGACGCCGCGATCCCCCCTGTTTCGACTGCGCTCCCGAGACGGTTCGAAGATCCACTGTCGACCGCGTGAGAACTGAACGTCTGTTCGGTCGACTGTCGAGAGACGAGGGTATTAGTCGCCGCTCGCCCAAGCATGCACATGGCAACAGACGGTATCGCGCGGGCGGAGAACCCGCTCGACATGACCCTCTCGACGGCCGAACTCGAACGGCACCGCGAGCACATCACCGCGTTCATCCGCGACCGACTCGACGCCGCAGGGGTCGACCGCGCGGTCATCGGCCTCTCGGGCGGTATCGACAGCACGCTCACCTCCCACCTGCTGGTCGAGGCCATCGGCGCCGAGAACGTCCACGGCCTCGTGATGCCCAGCGAGGTCAACCGCGAGGCGAACATGAGCGACGCCGAACGCGTCGCGAGCGAATTGCTCGACGTCGAGTACGACGTCGTGGAGATCAACCCGATCGTCGACGCCTTCCTCGACGCGTATCCCGACGCCGCCGACGACCAGCTCGCCACCGGAAACCTCCGGGTCCGGTGTCGGGCGGTGCTGAACTACCTCGTCGCCAACCACGAGGACGCGCTGGTCGTCGGGACCGGGAACCGTAGCGAGGCGCTCGTGGGCTACTTCACCAAGTACGGCGACGGCGCCGTGGACTGTCACCCGATCGCGAACCTCTACAAGGGACAAGTCCGCCAGCTCGCCAGACACGTCGGCGTCCCCGAGGACCTCGCGGAGAAGACCGCCAGCGCCGAGATGTGGCTCGGGCAGACCGACGAAGAAGAACTCGGCATCGACTACGAGACGCTGGACTCGATCCTCGCGCTCCACGTCGACGGTCCGCTCTCGACGTCGGCCACCGCCGAGACAGTCGGCGTCGACGACGCTATCGTCGAGGACGTGCGCGCGCTCTACGAGCGGAGCGCCCACAAGCGTGCGGCGCCGCCCGGCCCCGAACCGCTGTACTGAGGCCACTCGCGGCCGCTTCCCGGGGACCGCCGCCTCGGACCGCGCGGGCGTTCAGTTGACGAGTTCGTCGACGGCGCGGTTGATATCGGTGATCTGGTCGGCCTGGCCGTCGACCTCCTCTGCGATCTCCGTGGTGGAGTCGGCGATCTCCTCGGCGGCGTCGGTCGCCTGGTCGACCATCGAGGCGACCTCCTCGGTCGAGGCGGCCTGCTGGTCGGTCGCGGAGGCGACCTCCTGGATGCCGTCGTTGACCTCCTCGACGGCCTCGTAGATGTCCTCGAGGATGTCGATCGCCTCGTCGACCATCTCGATGCCCTCCTCGATCTGCTCGTTGGAGTCCTCGATGGTGTCGACGGCGTTCTCGGTGTCGTCCTGGATGCCCGCGACCATCTCCTCGATGGTCCCGGCCTGTTGCTGGGACTCCTCGGCCAGCGACTTGACCTCGTCGGCGACGACGGCGAAGCCCTCGCCCGCCTCGCCAGCGCGGGCCGCCTCGATGGAGGCGTTCAGCGCCAGCATGTTCGTCTGGTCGGCGATGTCGTTGATCACCTCGACGATCTCGTCGATCTCCTCGACGCTGTCCTGGATCGTCAGCACGTCGTCGGCGACGCTCTCTGAGGCGTCCCGGATCGTCTCCATCGCCTCGGAGACGTCCGTCGCCGAGTCCTGGCCGCGCTCGGCCAGTTCCCGTGCGGTCTGACTCGCCGAGGAGACCTCCTCCGAGGAGGAGGCGATCTCCTCGACCGACGCCGAGAGGTTCGACACCTCGCCCGCGACCTCGGACATGCCGTCGTACTGCTCGGCGGCCCGCTCGCGGATGTAGTCGATCTCCTCGGCGATCTCGACCGCCGAGTCGTTCAGCTCCGCGATCGAGGTCTGGATCTCGCTTGCCGCGTCCGCGTCGTACCCTGCGTTCTCGTCGATCCCGCTCGCCACCTGCTGGTCGATGTCCGTCTCGATGTCCTCGTCAACGCCCCCCGTGTTGCCGCCTGTCACGTCCTCCGTGCCTGCCATAGTTGGCCGTAGGTTGGAGCAATCGATGAAAAGGATACCCCCCTCATTATTGGCTCTGATACTGTCGGAGTGGCACGGATTCGCTACTGAAGGGTGTTTTAGCCGCCGAAATATGCCTGTGGGTCCGGTCGATATCGCAGCTTTCGACGCCGATTCCGGCCGCGGGGGGTTCGAGACCGTTCCCGCGGCGCTCAGAGGTCGTACAGCGAGCCGAACTTCTCGGTGGCGTAGTCGAGGAAGTAGTCGGCGGTGAATGCCTCGCCGGTGGCCTCCCGGATCAGGTCGTCGGTGGTGTACCGGCAACCGTGGCGGTGGACGTTCTCGGTGAGCCACTCGTGGAGCGGGCCGAACTCGCCCTCGCGGATCAACTCGTCGACGTCCGAATCGAGGTCCTCGCGGACTGCGGCGTCGATCTGCGCCGCGAGGACGCTCCCCAGCGAGTACGTCGGGAAGTAACCGAAGTTACCGTGGGTCCAGTGGATGTCCTGGAGACAGCCCTCGGCGTCGGTCTCCGGGCGGACGCCAAGGTACTCCTCCATCTTGTCGTTCCAGACCTGCGGTACGTCGGCGACGTCGAGGTCGCCGCTGATCAGGTCGCGCTCGATCTCGAACCGGAGGATGATGTGGAGATGGTAGGTGAGTTCGTCCGCCTCGACGCGGATCAGGTTCTCCGGGTAGATCTGGTTGGCCGCCTCGAAAAAGTCCTGTGGGGAGGCGGAGGTGCCCAGATGATCCTCGACGGTCGGCGTGAAGAAATCCCAGAACGCCGCCGTCCGGCCGACGTGGTTCTCCCAGAACCGCGACTGGGACTCGTGGACCGAGAGGTCCCGCGAGTCCCCCAGCGGCGTCCCGTACTGGTCGTCGGGCAGGCCCAGCGTGTAGGTGGCGTGACCGAACTCGTGGATCGTCGACCCGATTGCGCCCATCGGATCTTCGGGGTCGAAGCGCGTCGTCACGCGGGCGTCGAACTGCGTGCCCGTCGAGAACGGGTGTGGGGCGGTGTCGAGGCGGCCGCGGTCCCAGTCGTAGCCCAGCTGGTCCAGCGCCTCGCGGACGAGTTCCTCCTGGTCGTCGGGGTCGTACTCGCCCGTGAAGGGATCGGCGAGGTCCGCGTCGCTGGCCTTGATCTCGTCGATCAACTCGACCAGTTCGTCGCGGAGTCGTTCGAGGATCCGCTCTGCAGTGTCCAGTCCCAGGTAGGGCTCGTACTCCTCGAAGAGGACGGCGTAGGGGTCGCGGTCGGGGTCGATCGCCGCGGCGTACTCTCGTTTGAGTTCGACCATCGTCTCCAGCGTCGGCGCGAACGACTCGAAGTCGTCCTCGGCCTTGGCCTGCTCCCAGACCGGGAGGGCGTTCGAGGCGGTCTCGGAGATCTCCGAGACGAGTTCCTCGGGGACCTTCGCGGCACGGTCGTGTTCCCGGCGGACCTCGCGGACGACCGCCGCCTGCTCGGCGTCCAGATCGGCGTCTTCGAGTTCGTCCAGCCAGTCGCTCACGCGGTCGTCGGTCAGCAGGTCGTGGGTGACAGACGACATCGCAGCCGACTGCTTCGACCGGGCGGGCGTCCCGCCCTCGGGCATGGTGACCTGCTGGTCCCACGCCAGCACCGCCCCGGCGTCGTTGAGATAGGTGAGTCGCTCGACGTGGTCGCTGAACGCCTCGTAGGTCTCCGATACGGACTCGGGATTCTCGGTTGCCATTGGGGACAGATTACGACCGACGCCATATGAAGACCCCGACCGGGGAACCCCGGGGCTCGCACCCCCTGTCCCGGAATCGCGCCGCGGTGTGCCCGTCCGCGTCAGTCGCCAGCCCGCGATGCCGCCAGTCCGGCCGCCACCAGCAGGACGCCCGCGAGGACGAGCAGCATGAGCAACTGGACCGTGTCGCCGCGGGTGAACGCCAGCGCGACGAACGGGACGACCGCGACGCTCCCGAGAGCGAACACGACCGCCGCACGGCGGTGCGTGATCGGCCCCGGGAGCGGCGTGAACGTCGACTCGTCGGCCACTGCCGCGTCCAGATCCGGGTCGAGATTGTCGTCGATGTCGCCGTCGGCCATACGGGGGCTTGGGACCACTCGGACAAACCCGTGGCGGCCCATACCGCGCGAAAACGTTTCTACGCTCCCGCTCGAACCGGGGGTATGGTCGGTCACACCCACGAGCACGCGGATCACGGACCGGAACAGCGCGACGACGCCACGACCTCCGCCGAGCGCGGTGCGACGGTCGGGGGGTTCGTCGGCGCAGTGCTTGGCGCCCGCGGCGGTCCCGTCGGCGCCGGGATCGGCGGTCTCGTCGGCGGATCGACGGGCTACGCGGTCGGCTACGCGCTGGGCGCGGTCGACCCCGCGACGGACCTCGACCCCGACGGCGGGAGCGATCCGATCGAGGTGCCCGTCGACGGTGAGGACGACGCGGACGACGGCACGGACGGCGACACGGACGACGGCACGGACGGCGACACGGACGCCTGATCGAGACCACTCGCGGGGTCGCGGCCGCCTGCTCACCCGGTCCACGTCTCGGCGAGTCGCCGGTAGATCGCGACACAGCGCTCGACGACCGCCAGCGAGACGCTCTCGTCGGCGGTGTGAGCCTGCCCGGACTCGGCGGCCCCACAGACCACGCAGGTCGTCCCCGCGTCCGCGAGCCACCCGGCGTCGGTCGCGTGGGGTTTGACGACCTGCCGGGGTGCGGCGTCTGTAGCCCCTCCGGCGGTGTCGTCCCCGTTCCCGTGTGCGTCCCGGGTGGCCGACAGGACCGCGTCCGCGAACGCGGGGTCGTCACAGGCCATCGGCGGGAGGTCCTGATCGACGCGCCAGGTGACGCCGTCGACCGCCTCGACGCGGTCGAGGGGGGCGCGCTCGCCCGGGACCGTCCGCTCGTCGACGGTCACCTCGCAGCGGTCGGGGATCACGTTCCACGCCGACCCGCCCTCGATCTCGGTCGCGGCGACGCTGCCAGCGAGGCGGTAGTCGAACACCTCCGTCTCGGGGAACTCGACGCCCCGGAGGACGTCGACGGCATCGCTGGCCCGGTAGATGGCGTTCTCACCGGCCGCGAGTTCGCTCGCGTGGGCCGCGCGGCCCTCGGCGACGACGGTGCTCCCCCGGCGACCCTTGTGGGCGACGGCGACGTTCGTCGCGTCCGCCGGAGCGGTCCCCTCGCCGTCGACGGCGGGGTAGGCGGCGGTCGACCCCTCGCCGACGACGGCGTAGTCGGGCGCGAACCCGCGGTCGATTGCCGCGCGGGCGCCGACGCCGCCGTCCTCCTCGCCGACGAAGGAGGCGAAGAGGAGTTCACACGCCGGGTCGGCATCGCGGAAGGCGACCATCGCCGCCGCGAGCGACCCCTTCATGTCGGCGCTCCCGCGGCCGTAGAGGCGGCCGTCGCGTTCGGTGACGACGTACTCGCCGCCCGACGCGTCGCCGTCGCCCGTGGCGTCGGCGGCGATCTGCGACTCGTCGGGCGGCACAACGTCGTGGTGGCCGACCAGCGCGAGCGACGCCTCGCCCGATCCCTTGCGGGCGATCACGTTGCCGCCGCGGTCCCGCTCCGTGTCGCCCGTCTCGGCGTCGTCCACGCCGCCCGCGTCGCGGGTCACGTCGGCAGTAGTGTGCTCGCGGAGCCAGTCCTCGACGAAATCGCCAGCGCGAGCCTCGGACTCGTGGCTCGGGATCTCGACGAGCGTACGGGTGAGGTCGCGAACGTCCATGCCGTGGCGTCGGTCGGGGCCGACTTCAAACTCTCGCGTCCGCGGATGAGTCGCGGGCCGGGTGCGGACTCACCGCTCGCCTTCGCTCGCCGCGTTCTGCGCCGACTGCTCGTCCTCGCCGTCGTCCTCCAGACTGCGCCAGTACCGCGCGTCCTCGGGCGTGAACTCCTGGACGCACGCCGAACCGTACCGCGCGGCCGGTCCCCTGACGAACCGGTAGGACTCCCCGCTCTCGATCACGTGTTCCAGGAAGTCGACGTCGTCACACCAGTGTGTGAGATAGACGAGGTCGACGTTGGTCCCGTAGCCCGACAGGACGCGTTCGAGGGTCTCCTCGGGATCCGGCCGCCAGCGGTCGACCTCCAGGTCCAGGCGGACCTCCGTCTTGTAGCCGCGTTTCCACTGGGCGCCGCCGACGGCGTCCCGCAGGAACCACTCGATCGCTTCGAGCGGGTCGTCGGTCCCGTCACCGTACTCCGGCTCGAACGCCGACGCGCTGTCGGAGATACCCAGGAAGAACAGTTCGAGGACGCGGACGAGGTCGTCGCGCCCCTCCCCGCGGACGAACTCCTCGAAGATCAGCCGCCGGTCCCGCGTCGGGAGGTTGAAAAAGAGAAACGCCAGGTCCCGGAGCGCCTGCTTCGTCCGTTGCCGGATTCGGTACCGGGCGTGGCGCTGCGCCTCGGCGTCGGGTATCCGGACGGGTTCCCGGTCGGTCGTCGCGCGGAGCGCGTTCCTGTCGGCGGGCGTCAGAATTCCGCGGTACCGACGCCGTCCGTCGTCGTCGGCCATCGCGTTCGTGTCAGTACGCACGCAGTAATTTTAATCGTTCCCTTCGTCGGACAGTCGCGTGTCCCGACACGTTCCGGCCCGCGTCCGCGGGCCACTGGACGGAGCGACCCTGGAGACGCCGGAGCGGAGACCGCCCGATTCTGACGGTGACCGGACACCGACCGGTCCGGAGGCGACTGCCGACCGATCGCGGTCGGTGACCGTCCCATCGATGCACCCCTCGCGAGGTGTGAGCACCGATGTCCGGGGAGTCTGAGGGGTCTCCGCTCGCGCTCGATCGGCGGGCGTTGCTCGCCGCGATCGCGGCGGGCAGCGGCGCCCTCGCTGGCTGTCAGGGCGGCTCCGACGCCGACACCACGCGAACGAACGCGCCCACCGCGACGCCGACCGACACCGAGACGCCGACGCCAGCGCCGACGGACACTGCGACACCGACACCGACGGACACGGCAACGCCGACGGATACGCCCACCGAGACCGCGACCCCGCTCCCCGAGACGGGCCCGCGCCGGATGGAGTCGCTGGACCGGGGCGTCGTGGCGGTCCCGGCCGACGGCGGCGTCCTCGTGCGGTGGCGCCTCCTCGGGACGGAACCGCTGGACCTCGGCTTTCACGTCGCGCGGGACGGCGAGCGCATCACGGACGACCCGGTCACCGGGAGTACGAACTACCTCGACGCCGACGGCGAGTCCGGCGCGACGTACACCGTCCGGCCGGTCGACGACGGCGCCGGGCCCGCGGGCGGGCCCGTCGAGGCCTGGGACCAGCAGTTCACGGAGATCCCGCTTGACCGGCCCGACCCGGCTCCCCATCCCGAGGAAGACTACATGGTCGAGTACCGCCCGCAGGACGCCAGCGTCGGCGATCTCGACGGCGACGGCGAGCTGGAGCTCGTCCTCCGGTGGCACCCCCACTACGAGCACTGGCCGGTCCGCCACCGGGTTCAGTACATGCTCGACGCCTACCGCCTGGACGGCACTCGGCTGTGGCGCATCGAGTTCGGCCGGAACGTCTGGCACGCCGCCAACAACCCCTTCCTCGTCTACGACTTCGACGGCGACGGCAGGGCCGAACTCGCGGCGCGCACCTCGGACGGGACGGTGACCGGCACCGACGAGGTGATCGGCGACCCCGGAGCCGACCACGTCGGCGGGAACGGCTACGTCACGACCGGCCCCGAGTTCCTCTCGGTGTTCGACGGGGAGACGGGGGCGGAACTCGATCGCATCCGGTTCCTGCCCGACCGCGGCGAGCCGAACGAGTGGGGCGGCCCGTGGCACAGCAAGATCCACCTCGGCTGTGTCGCCTACCTCGACGGGGAGCGCCCGAGCATCGTCGTCTCACGGGGGATCTACCAGCGGATCGGACTCGCGGCCTACGACTACCGCGAGGACGGACTCCGGTTGCGCTGGATCTTCGACAGCGCCAGCGGCAACCCCGCGTACGCCCACCAGGGCAACCACCAGTTGAGCGTCGCGGACGTCGACGGCGACGGCCGCGACGAGGTCGTCTACGGCGCGATGGTCGTCGACCACGACGGGACCGGACTCTACTCGACGGAACTGGGCCACGGCGACGCTCTTCACGTCGGCGACTTCGACCCGAGCCGCGACGGCCTCGAGATCTTCCAGATCCACGAGCAGTGGGAGCACGGGTACGCCGGGGCCTCGTTCCGGGACGCTGGCACCGGCGAGATGCTCTGGCAAAAGAAGACACCGGGCGATCCCGGCCGCTGTATGATCGCCGACATCGATCCGGAGTACCCCGGCGCGGAGGCGTGGGTCCTCGATCAGTTCCCCGACGAACAGGAGGAGGGCGAGGATCTGCCAGAACGGGGCGCCGGAATGTGGACGGTCGACGGCGACCGGATCAGCGACGACATCCCCGGGTCGTACAACTTCGGGATCTGGTGGACCGGCGACCGCCACCGGGAACTGCTCGATCACGACTACCGGGACGTCGGACAGCGGCCGGACGCGCGGGTCGGTCGCGTCTACAAGTGGGACCCCGACGCGGCCGAACTTGACACGCTCGTCCGGTTCGACGGCACCTACACGAACAACTGGACGAAGGGATCGCCCGTTCTCTCCGGCGACTTGCTGGGCGACTGGCGTGAGGAGGTGATCTACCGGACCCAGGACTACGAGGCGCTCAGGCTCTACGCGACGACCCACGAGACCGATCACCGCTTGCGGACCCTGCTGCACGACCCCCAGTACCGCTGTGCTATCGCCTGGCAACACGTCCAGTACAACCAGCCGCCGTGGCCGAGTTTCTACATCGGGTCGGACATGGAGCAACCGCCGCCCCGCGACATCGAACTCGTTCCCCGGCCCGACGAGTAGTCCGGTCGCCCGGCGCGGGGCGCCCGCGGGACCGCTCCGCGTCGCTCCACAAGAGACTTCACCGAGATGGGCCAACCCCGACCCGATGACGACAGCGCCCGACCGGGCGAGCGACCGGACGATCCGCGAGTCGATCCCGCCCGCCCGCGAGTGGGCGAAGACCCTCCTGATCGGCCTGTTCATGGGCACCGCCGACGGCGTTCCGGGGGTCTCGGGCGGGACCATCGCGCTGATCGCCGGGATCTACGAGCGACTCGTCGCCGCGATCACCGCGGTCACGCCCGGGCGGTTCCTGGCGGGCGTGACGGCACTGACGCCGCTGGACGGCGGGGTCTCTATCGACCGCGCCCTCGAGATCTGGGAGTCGGTCGATGGCTGGTTCCTGATCACGCTACTGACGGGCATCCTCGCGGCCGTCGCGACCGTCACCCGGATCGTCGAGTACGCCGACGAACACGCGCCGATCGTGCTCTTTGGCTTTTTCTTCGGACTGATCGCCGCCTCCGCGCTCGTGCTCCTGCGCGAGATCGCGATCGACACGGCCCGGACCGCGGTCGCCGCGCTGGCGGGCTTTCTGCTCGCCTTCTACGTCTCGGGGATCAGCGACGGCGTCCTCGGCGGCGGCGGTCTCCCCGTCGTGTTCCTCGCGGGTGCCATCGCGGTCAGCGCGATGATCCTCCCGGGCATCTCGGGATCGCTGTTGCTGGTCATCATGAGCCAGTACACCCGGATGACCGAGACGCTGAGTTCGTTCATCGACGGCCTGACCGGACTCGCGACCGGCGGATCGATCGACGCGGTTCTCGGCCCGGGCCGCGTCGTCGTGGCGTTCGTCCTCGGGGGACTGGTCGGCCTGTTCACCGTCGCCCGCCTGATCCGCCGGGCGCTGGACGCCGACCGCGAGACGACGCTGGCCTTCCTCGTGGCGCTCGTGGTGGGCGCGCTCCGGGCGCCCGTCGCGACGCTGAACGGCCCGGAGTACGCGGTGACCTGGACGGTCCAGACCCTCTGGACGTTCGGCGTCGTCGCCGCCGTCGGCGCCGCGGTCGTCCTCGTGCTCGACTGGTACGCGGTGGATCTGGATCTGGACGCGGTGTGAATCGGGTGCGTCGCCGACCCGATCAACTCACGAACAGGCGCCGGTCCGCGCGCTCGTGGTCGGCCGAGAGCACGTCGACCATCGGGGCAAAGGGCGCCATCTCGTCGACCGAGCGGTCGGCGCTGTCCTCGACGGCCGCGACCATCGCCCCCTGGAGACCGTCGAGCACCCGCTGGACGTCGGTGTGGCCCAGTCGGAGCAACCGCTGGGCGGCCCCGAGCATCCCCGTCGCGAACTCGTGACAGGCGACCAGACAGGCCTCCCGGACGGGCACGCCAGCGAGTGCCGTCACGACCCCCATCGCGACGGGGTAGGTCCCCGGCGCGTCGCCCACGTCGACCGCCTCGGCGTACCGGTCCAGGAAGTCGTCCTCGCGGAGGTCACGCTGGAGGCGGAGCAGGCGCTCGCCGGTGCGCTGGGCGCTCTCGCGGAACTCCGCCGACAGCGTCGCCGCCGTCAGGCGCCGGTCGGCCGCGAGCACGCCGTCGAGGTCGCCCTCCCGGGTCGCAGCGTGTGCGGCCCGCAGCGCGACCAGGTCTCCAGGGCCGTGCTGGCGCTGGAAGTACGTTTCGAGCAGGGCCGCCAGGTCCTCGGCGTCCGCGACGCGGTCGGTCGCGACGAACTGTTCGAGGCCGTAGGAGACGCTGTCGGTCCCGACCGGCAGGAACGAGTCGCCCAGTCGCAACGAGGTGAGCGTCGCCGCGTCTGTCACGACTCCTCACCTCCGGCGTCGGCCTCGTCGGCGTCGTGATCCAGCGAGCGGACGGGGGCATCGGTCCCGTGGCCGTGGCTGCCGTGTGAGTGTCCGTGCCCGTCGTCGTGGGCGTGCGAGTGGCTGTGATCACCGTGTGAGTGGCCGTCGTCGCCGTGTCCGCGTTCGCCGTCGAACAGGGTCGGGGGCACCTCGTCGTAGCCCACCCCGACGCCGTCGGGCAGGTGCGGACCGACGGTCGATTCCATCCGCTCGCGGGACTCGGCGGCGGGCAGGTAGATTCGCTGGCCTTCGACGGCGAGGTCCCAGTGGCGGTTGCCGACCGCGTGGCCGAGTTCGACGGCCGTCGTCAGCGCGTCCGCGTCCCCGCCTGTCCCGCGGAAGTCCAGCACCATCGCCGCCACCGGTTCGAGTTCGACGACGACCAGCCGGTCGTCCGCCTCGAGGATGTCGCCGTCTTCGAGTTCGCGCGCGACGACGACGCCCACGTCCGTCCCGTCCTCGGCCGTGGTTCTGAATCGCGAGCGGCGCCGTTCGGTCTCGTCGACGGTGACCGTCAGCGGATCGGCCGCGTCGAGACGGTCCCGAAGGTCCGGGTCCTCGACGGTCCCGAGGAAGTCGTCTGCGACCAGCATCAGGGCCTCCTGGCGTCGGGGGCGCCGACGCCCAGCAGTTCCTCGCGGCCAGCCGACCAGGCGGCGTGGAGCGTCTCCATCACGGGGCCAGCGCGGTGGCCCAGCGCACGGACCGCGACGCCCGCCCCGTTCGGGAGCGCCGTCGCGCCCGCCCGGACCGCGGCGTCGTCGGGACCGCCGTCGCCGGAACCGGGAGGGGGTGTCGCGTCGCTCGCTCGCTCGTGCAGGCGGTCGCTCAGATCGGCCGCGTCCGCGTCGGGCGCGAGGACGTACAGCGTCCCGTAGACGGCGAACTCGCCGAGGACGCCCGGCGCGGTCGGATCGGCGTCCGCGGGGTGGAGGTGAGTCGCGTCGTCGACCGCGAGCGTCCCCTCCTGGCGGACCCGACAGCGAGCGGCGTAGCGTTCGAACTCGAAGCGCTCCTCGCGGGCGAGACGGCCCGGGACGACCACGTCGCCGACGACGGCCGAGGCGCCCGCCGCGAGGTCCACAGTGAGATCCTGGCAGTAACGGGCGTCCGCGTGCAGGATCGCCGGCGCGGGCACGTAGTCGAGGTGACCGCCGGACTCGACCGACAGCGACACGTCCGCGATCGCACAGTTGCACTCCATCGAGAGGACCTTCGTCGCGCTCTGGGTGGAGACGTGAGCGACCGCGTCCGGCCCGACCGAAATTTCGATCGAGTGACGGTCGCCCTGCGCGACGCCGCCGGTGGGCGACTGGACGTACACCGTCTCGGCGTCGGGATGGGGGTCGTGGCCGAGGGTGCCGCTGACGTGGAAGGGGACGCGGGCGAAATCGCGCGTGAGGTTCGTGTCGCCGTCGGCGTCGGCGCCAAAGCGGAGTTCGAGGCGACCGGACTTGCCCGGCGACCCCACCGCAGCCTGGGGTACCGGTTCGTCGAGGTAGTCGGCGAAGGCCGGGTGGGGCGGCGCGGCGTCCCCGTCCCCACCGGCGGCCCCCGCGTCCGACCGGTCGGGTTCGCTGGCGTCGGCCTCGCGGGGCGTCTCGGTGGCCATCTACGCGAACAGCACCCCCTCGGTGACGTGCTCCAGCACGTCGTCGACGCCCTCCCCGTCCTTGCAGTTCGTGAAGACGTACGGCCCGTCGCGGACCTCGGCGGCGTCGGCCTCCATCACGTCCAGGTCGGCGCCGACGTGAGGCGCGAGGTCGGTCTTGTTGACCACCAGCAGGTCGCACTCGACGACGCCGGGGCCGCGTTTCCGGGGGATGTCCTCGCCCTCGGCGGCGCTGATGACGTACAGCGAGTAGTCGGCGAGTTCGGGGTTGAAGGTAGCGGCGAGGTTGTCGCCGCCGCTCTCGACCAGTACGAGGTCCAGGTCGGGGTGGTCCGCGAGGAAGTCGTCGATCTGCGAGAGGTTCATCGACGGGTCCTCCCGGATGCCGGTGTGGGGGCAAGCACCCGTCTCGACGCCCGCGACGAGGTCCTCGGGGACGACCCCCTCGAAGCGCTCGCGGAGGGCGTCGGCGTCCTCCTGGGTGAGGATGTCGTTTGCGATGACCCCGACGTCCAGGCCCCGGTCGCGCAGGCGAGGGACGAGTTCGGAGACGAGCGTCGTCTTCCCGGACCCGACCGGGCCGCCGATGCCGACCGTGGCCACGTCGCGGTGAGTGAGGCTCACGCGTCCTCCGCGCCGTCGGCCGGTTCGTCCGCCCCGCTGTCGTCGGCCGGTTCCGCAGTCGCTCCGCCAGCCGTCTCGGGCCCGCCGTCCGCGGCCGTCGCCTCGGCGTCGGCCTCGGTCGACCGGATCGGGTCGTGGACGGTGACGAGCTTCGTCCCGTCGGGGAAGGTGGGTTCGACCTGGATCATGTCGATCATCTCCGGGACGCCCTCCATGACGTCCTCGGGACCGAGTAGCTGGGTGGCCTCGGCACGGATCTTCGCGACGGACCAGCCGTCGCGGCCCCGTTCGAAACACCAGTCGGAGATGTACGCGACCGCTTCGGGGTGGTTCAGCGCGACGCCGCGTTCCTTGCGCCGGCGCGCGAGCTCTGCCGCCTGAAAGACCGTGAGCCGCTCTTCTTCTTTGGGTGTGAGGTTCATCGTTAGAGGATGTATCGCTGTCCGAGTGCCACTTCGTCCGCGGGGTCGCTCGTGGCCTGCTCGCCGTCGACTTCGACGACGAACGTCTCCGGGTCCACGTCCACGGACGGACAGTACGTGTTGCGCACGAAGTCGTCGACCGACAGGTCCCGCGTGTCCGCGATAGGTCGGACCTCCTTCCGGAGGTCGTACCGCTCGGCCAGGCCGTTCTCGGCGGCCTGCGGGCTGACGAACTGGACGCTCGTGGCGTCGGCGGCCCGCCCTTTCGCGCCGAACTGCGGGCGCTGCTTGATCGGCTCGCAGGTCATCAGCGAGCCGTTGGCCTCGCCCATCGCCGACCACGCCGGGAAGCCGCCCTTGACGACCACCGACGGTTTGACGCCGAAGAAGGCGGGCTCCCAGAGGACCACGTCGGCCAGTTTCCCGGCTTCGAGCGAGCCGACGTGGTCGTCGATACCCGCGGCGATGGCCGGGTTGATCGTGTACTTGGCGAGGTAGCGCAGGATCCGCTCGTTGTCGTGGTCGGCGTCGCGGTTCGCGGGGAGCGGGCCCCGCTCCCGTTTCATCTTGTCCGCAGTCTGCCACGTTCGCGCGACCAGTTCGCCCATCCGGCCCATCGCCTGAGAGTCGGTGGTCATCATCGAGATGGCGCCCATGTCGTGCAGGAGGTCCTCGGCGGCGATGGTCTCGGCGCGGATCCGCGATTCGGCGAAGGCCACGTCCTCGGGCACGTCGGGGTTGAGGTGGTGACACACCATCACCATGTC
>Ga0207813_100037_pt1 | contig 123860 bp, 123 predicted proteins | sample A23E3SouthBayCA_2_FD_187730 | JGI IMG/M metagenome (GOLD analysis project Ga0207813, IMG submission 187730) | Aerobic enrichment media microbial communities from Eden Landing Ponds, California, USA - A23 E3 (4) (SPAdes) | ecosystem: Environmental > Aquatic > Marine > Unclassified | place...
CCGGGCCAGATCAGAAGCGCCGTCGTCGAGAGCGTCACCGAGAACCTCGCAGACGGCCTCGTGGCGCCCCTGCTCGCGTTCGTCTCGCTGGGGGCGATCGCGGGACGGGTCGCCCCGGCGAGCGCAGGCGCCGCGGCGTGGTCGCTCGCGGCGGCAGCGGGCGGGGCCGCCTGGGTCAAGGCCGTCAACACGATGGACTCGATGCTGGGATACCGATCGAAGCCGGTCGGATGGGCGCCCGCGCGGCTCGACGACGCCGTGATGTGGGCGCCCGCACGGGCCAGCGCCGCCCTGTTGGCGGCGGCCTGTCTCGCGCCCGGCAGTCTCTTCCGGGCTGCCAGCGACCGCGAGGCGGTCCCCTCACCGAACTCCGGGTGGCCGATGGGGACGGCCGCCGCGGCGCTGGGCGTCCGCCTGGAAAAGCCCGGCGCGTACGTCCTCGGAGTCGACGCGTCGCTTCCGACGGCCGCCGACGTGGCGCGTGCGATCAGACTGACGGCCGTCGCGGGCCTGCTGGCGTACGCGCTGGCGGCCACGGCACTCGCGCTCGCAGCCCCAGCGGGGGTGAGCGCGTGGTCCTGACGGCAGTCCGCCGCGGGGGTCGCGCGCTGGCTGGCGCGCTGGGCTTTCTCTCGCGACTCCCGGTCGGCCGTGACGAGCGGTCCTGGCGGGCGTTCCGGAGCGCACCGTGGACGCTCCCGCTCGCGGGGTACCTGCTCGGCGCTCTCCTGGCCGTTCCGGTGGCCGGAGCCGTCGCGCTCTCGTTCCCGGAGGTGACCGTCGCGCTCGCATACCTGCTCGCGGTGGCGTCGCTGACGGGGATAAACCACTTCGACGGCGTCGCGGACCTCGGCGACGCGGCCGTCGTCCACGGCGGTCCCGAACGACGCCGCGAAGTGATGGGCGATACGACGCTTGGGGTCGGCGGGACGCTCGCGCTCGCGCTGGTCGTCGCCGGACTCGCGCTCGGTGGCCTCGGACTCGCTGGCCTGTCGCCGCTCGGGGTCGCCGCTGCCATCGTCGCCGCGGAGGTCGGTGCGAAGGCCGCGATGGCGGTACTGGTCTGTGGCGGCGCTCCGGCCCACGATGGGTTCGGCGCGCAGGTGGCCGCGCCGCTCGGGATCCGCGACCTGGTGGCGCCGCTCGCACTCGCGCTTCCGGTCGCGTTCCTCGTCCCTGTCGGCCTCGCGGCGCTGGCGGGCGCCCTGCTTGTGGCGCTCGCGCTGGGGCGGTGGGCACGGGTCCGACTCGACGGCGTCACCGGCGACGTGTTCGGCGCCGGGAACGAACTCGCCCGGGTCGCAGCGCTGCACGCGGCGCTGACCGCCGCGGCGCTGATCGGCGACGTCTCGCTCCCGGTCGGGACGCTCGGCGCGATACTTCGGGAGGTGGCGCCGTGGGCGCTGCCGTGAGTCGACCCGCTCGGCGCGGTGTCCGGGAGGTGACGCCGTGGACGCGCTCGTGATGTGTGGCGGGCGCGGGACGCGCCTGGACGCCGACCGCGAGAAGCCCCTGTTCCGGGTCGACGGGGTCCCGATGGTCGAGCGAGTGTGCGCGGCGCTCCGCGAGAGTCGGATCGAGACGACCTACGCCGTGGTCTCGCCCGAGGCGCCGGAGACGGCCGCGGCGGTCGACGCCCCGACGGTCGAGACGCCGGGCGAGGGATACGTCGCGGACCTCGACCGCGCGCTGGCCGACGACCGGATCGAGCGGCCGATCCTGACCGTCGCCGCGGACCTCCCTCTGCTCGACGGGGCGGCGGTCGACCGCGTCCTCGACGTCCACGCGGGCGGGTCGCTGACGGTCGCGGTCCCGGTCGAGCGCAAGCGCGAGGTCGGCGTGAGTGCCGACACCTCCTACCGGGTCGACGGCCGCGATGTGGCCCCCGCGGGGATCAACGTCGTCGGCCGCGGCCCCGACGAGACGTGGGTGACAACTGACGAGCGGTTCGCGGTGAACGTCAACCGCCGGGGGGACGCCGCCGTCGCCGAGCGCCTGCTCGTAGAGGGGTGACGCCGGGAGCGCCGAGAGACAGATTCATCGGCCGCCTCGCCACAGAGATGATATGGACAGGGATGCACTCGCCCGTCTCGCCGGAGAGGCGGTCCCTCACGGCAGCGCCGACGATCCCGACCTGCTGGATTTCAGTTCGAACGTCAACCCCGAGGTACCGGCGGGCGCGGAGCGGGTCTACCGCGCTGCGTTCGACGACGCGCGGTCGTACCCCCCGGACGGATACGACGATTACCGGCGGGCCGCCGCCGCGTTCGTCGGTTGCGAGCCCGGGCAGGTGATCCCGACGGCGGGCGGACTGCGCGCGATCAGACTGGCAGTCGCGGCGACCGTCGATCCCGGCGAGTCGGCGCTGCTCCCCGCCCCGACATTCGGCGAGTACGCCCGCGAGGTGCGACTCCAGGGCGGCGACCCCGTGCGGGTCCCCCACGACGAACTGCTCGGCGCCGACCCTGCGGGGTACGCACTGGTCGTCGTGTGCACGCCGAACAATCCCACCGGCGACGCCTACAACCCCGCGGCGCTACGGGCCTTCGCCGAGCGCTGTCGCGCGGTCGGGACGCCCCTGCTGGTCGACGAAGCCTTCCTCGGCTTTACCGATCTGCCGTCGCTGGCGGGGGCCGAGGGCGTGGTGGTCGCGCGCTCGCTGACGAAACTGTTCGGTCTGCCGGGCCTGCGCGCTGGCTTTGCCGTTGCGACCGGGGACCTCCGGGACCGGATCGCGGCGGCCCGCGAGACGTGGGGACTGGGCGTCCCCGCGGCCGCCGTCGGCGAGCACTGTCTGGGGCAGACGGCGTTCGTCGCCGCGACGCGCGACCGGGTCCGGCGCGAGCGCTCGCGACTGCGGGCCGCGCTCGCCGAGCGGTTCGAGGTGTACGAGCCGAGCAGTCCGGACCTGCGCTCGACCACGGCACCGTTCGTGTTGTTCGACGCAGGGTCGGCCGAGCGCGTCGACGGCCTGCTCGCGAGCGCGCGGGCCGCGGGCGTCGCGCTCCGGGACGCCCGGACCTTCGAGAGACTGAACCGACACGTCCGCGTGGCGGTCCGCCGCCCGCGCGAGAACGACCGCCTGCTGGAGGCGCTGGATGTTCGCGACTGAGATCGAGGCGGGCGTCCTCCGCGCCCACAGGTCGGGGACGCGCTGGCTGGCGACGGGGTTCGACGGCGGCTACCACGCCGCCGACGCCGCCTACAACCTCGCGGTCCCCGAGGGGTTCGACCGCGAGGACCTCGCCGCCTACGTCGACGAGCGACGCACCGACGCGGGGTTCGCGACGGACGGCCCGGCGATGTTGACCGGCGTGGATCTGAGGCACGCGCGTCGCGCTCGACTCGACTCCGTCGAGGTGCTCGCGACGGCGGGCGTCTCGAACCCCGCTTCGCTCCCGGTGGATCCCGACGAGCGGTCCGGATCTGCGGACCGTGCCGACGACGGGGACGGCCCGCCCCGACCGGGGACGGTCAACCTCATCGTCGGGACGACGCGTGCGCTCGCCGAGGGGGCGCTCGCGACGCTGCTGGCGACGGCCGTCGAGGCCAAGACGGCGACGCTCCGGGCACTTACCGGGTTCACCGGGACTACCTCCGACGCCGTCGTCGTCGGGACCGATACCGGGGGCGATCCTGCGGCGTTCGCGGGCAGCGCGACGGCCGTCGGCCGGGCGACGCGGGTCTGTGTCCGCGACGCCCTCCGGGCGAGTCTCCGGTCGCGATACGCCGACAGGCCGTTCCCGGTCAGCGTCGCCGACGCCGAGTACGGGGTCGTCACCGGGGGCCGCGCCGAGGTGTCCCGTCCGTAGTCCCCGCCGATCACGTCGGTCCAGCGCGTGCGCCCGATACTTTTTTGTCGGATTATCATTACGTCACTGTCATGGCACAGGGGAGACTGTTCGCCGCGATCGCGATGATCCTCGCCGGTGCGGCCTTCGGTGGGTTCGGCTGGTACGCCTACCAGAACGAACAGGCCGACATCGAGAACGCCGTCGAGGTCGAGGGTGTGGTACAGGGGACGAGCATCGACGAGGATGTCGACCGCCGTGACCGCGACGACGACGGGATCCGCGAACGGGAGACCAGTTACCAGCCGATCGTCCGGTACGATTACACCTACGAGGGGCAGTCCTACTCGTCGGATAGCGTCTACCCAGGGCCGGAGGAGACCTTCGACAACCGCGGGGGCGCGACCGACGTGACGGACGACTATTCGACGGGAGAGACCGTGACCGTCTACGTCAACAGCGACGACCCATCGCGTGCGTTCCTGATCGAGAAGAGCAGCACGCTGCTGTACTACGGCCTCATGGGGCTCGGTGGGTTGCTCGCGATTCTGGGAGTCAGGGCCGTCTTCGTCTCACCCGACGAGGAGTGACCGGGTCGGTCACTCCGTCCCGCGGCGTTCGCGTTCGGCGGCGATGCGCTGGAGCGCGTTGGCGATCGCTTCGATCGCCGCCAGGAGGCGCCAGCCCAGATAGAGGGCGACGAACGTGACGCCGACGAACGCGGCGAGCAACAGCGTCTGGGCGACGACCAGCGCGTAGACGACGAACGCGGCGTAGGCGACGCCGACCACGACGAGCACCTCCCGGGGGACCTCCGGTGGGGACCACTCGGACATATGTGGGCGTTGGATCGAGCGGTTGAAAAACGCTGTCGGCCTGCCGAGGCTCCGGGCTGTCGGCGCCGCCGGTCGGCGTCCGGGAGCCAAACGGCTACGTCCCTCCGGTCCCACTCCCCGGACATGACCGACGACGCGACGGCCGAGGAGGCTGAAACGGGTACCGACCTCGACACCGGCGGCACGGACCCGCTGGAGCCCCGGCCGATCGAACCCGCCGCGCCCGAGGAGTTCGGCCTCGTCCAGGCGTGGTGGGGCGACGGGAAGGGCAAGACCACCGCGGCGATGGGGATGGGCTTGCGCGCGGCGGGCCACGGCTACCGCGTCCACATGCTCCAGTTCATGAAAGGCGGGACCGGTACGGTCGAGGATGTCCGCGGCGAGTACAACGCCATCGCGGCGCTGCCGGGATTCTCCTACGAGAACAGCGGCCACTACGGCTGGCACCGCTTCCACGACGGCTCCGACGACGAGGAACACGCGGCCCGCGCGCAGGGTGGTCTCGCCCGCGCTCGCGACCTGATCGGCGCCGCCGCCGAGGCGGACCTCTCGACGCCGTTTCCACTCGACGGCCCGGCCGACGAAGGCGTCCACATGCTGATCTTAGACGAGGTGCTGTACGCTGCCAACCGCGGGCTGGTCGACCCCGACGAGGTGCGCGCGCTGGCCGCGGAGAAGCCCGCCGACCTCGAACTCGTCCTCACCGGCGGCCACGAGCGGCCCGCCTTCCTCGACGACACGGCCGACCTGATCACGAACGTCGCCAAGGAGGCCCACCCGATCGAGACCGGGCAGGCCGCCCGCAAGGGAACCGAGTTCTGATGGCGCGGACGATTCTGGTCGCCGGGACGGCCAGCCACGTCGGCAAGAGCACTCTCGCCGCGGGGCTGTGTCGCCTGCTGGCCGATCGGGGCGTCGACGTCGCGCCGTTCAAGGCCCAGAACATGAGCAACAACGCCCGCGCGGTGCCGAAAGCGAGCGCCACGGTCGGCGACGGCGAGGGTGACGCGCTCGCCGCCGAAGGTGACGCCTTCGGCGAGATCGGCGTCTCGCAGTACGTCCAGGCCCGCGCCGCGCGCGTCCGGCCGACGACCGACCACAACCCCGTCCTGCTGAAACCGCGGGGCGACGCCGAGTCCCAACTCGTCCTCGACGGCGAGGCGGTCGCCCACTACGCGGCTGGCGAGTACTACGACGACCACTGGGAGCGCGCCCGCGAGACCGCCCGCGCCGCCCACGAGCGACTCGCCGCCGACCGCGACGTGATCGTCGCCGAGGGTGCGGGGTCGATCGCCGAACCGAACCTCCGGGACCGCGATCTCGCCAACGTCGAGACGGCCCGCTTCGCCGACGCCGACGTGCTCCTGGCTGTCGACATCGAGCGCGGCGGCGCGTTCGCCAGTCTCGTCGGGACGGTCGAACTCCTCCCCGAGGACGTGCGCGAACGGGTCGTCGGCGCGGTGCTGACGAAGTTCCGCGGCGACGAATCCCTGCTCGACTCCGCCATCGCGGAAGTTGAGGACCTGACCGGCGTCCCGATACTCGGCGTCGTGCCGCACGACGACCCCGGGCTGCCCGCCGAGGACAGCGTCGACCTCCCCGCCCCCGGCGAGCGCTCGGTCCAGGGGGGCGACGACGGGGTTCCCGACGACCGGACGGTGACGGTCGCCGTCCCGCGACTCCCGCGGGTCTCGAACTTCACAGACCTCGAACCGCTGGCTCGCGTCCCCGGCGTCCGCGTGGCGTACGTCCCGCTGGACGTGGCGCTGGCCGAGGCCGGTGGCGGGGCCGGGAGCGCGTCGACGACGCCCGACCGCGGCGCCGACGCGGTGGTCCTCCCGGGGACGAAAAACACCGTCGACGACCTGCGGGCGCTTCGCGCAGTCGGATTCGACGACGAACTCCGCGCGTTCGACGGCCCCGTGGTCGGCCTCTGTGGCGGCTACCAGATGCTCGGCGAGCGCATCGTGAACGCCGGTGTCGAGAGCACTGACGGAGTCGATTCCCTCGAAGGTATCGGACTTCTGCCGGTCGAGACGCGCTTCACCGAGACGAAACGCGTCGAGCAGACCACCCGACGAGTCGAGGGGGTCGGACCGCTCGCGGGCGCGACCGGGCGCGCGACGGGGTACGAGATACACATGGGCGAGACGTACGTCCGTGGCGGTGCGAGCGTCCGTCGGCCGTTCCCGGCGGCCGACGCGGGCGCCGCGACCGACCGCGTCCTCGGGACGTATCTCCACGGTCTGTTCGAGAATCGGACCGTCCGCGAGGCGTTCGTCGAACACGTCTTCGCGTCGGCGGGCGTCGAACGACCCGCGGCGTCGAGCGACCACCGCTCGCCGTACGACGCGGCGGCGAGACTCGTCGCCGAGAACGTCGAACTGGTGGGACTGGTCCCCGACATGGGCGCGGACTGACGGGACGTTTCGCTTGATTCCGTTCTCTCAGACGGTCCTGTCTCTCAGACGAAAGTTTAAACCGGTGGCCGGGGCCACCAGGGCACAATGGTGGAGGCGTTCGCGGTCGCCAGTGGCAAGGGCGGCACCGGCAAGACGACGGGGACACTGGCGCTCGGGATGGCGCTGTCGGAAGCCTACGACGTGACGGTGGTCGACGCGGACATGGGGATGGCGAACCTGCTCTTTCACGCCGGACTCGCGGACGTGGAGACGACGCTCCACGACGTACTCGCCGACGGGGGTGTGCCGGTCGAGGCGGCGGTCTACGAGCGCCACGGGATGTCGGTCGTCCCCTGCGGGACGAGCCTCGCGGACTTCCGGGCGGTCGATCCCGCGCGATTGCGCGAGGTGGTCGCGCGGTTGGCAGCCGATACCGACGTGATCCTGCTGGACTCGGCGGCGGCGCTATCGAGTCGCGCGGCCGTCCTCCCCGTGGTCCTCGCCGACCGCGTCGTCGTGGTCCTCGAACCGACGATTCCGGCGCTCTCGGACGGCATGAAGGTCCAGGAGTACGCCACCTCCTACGGGACGGGTACGGCGGGGGTGGTGTTCAACAAGGTACGCGACGAAGAGGCCATCGACCGCATCGCCGCGAAGGCCGGGCGCTACTTCGAGGGGCCGACGCTGGCGACGGTGCCCGAGAGCGAGGCGGTCCGGGCGGCCCGGCGTGCGGGCGAACCCCTGCTGGCACACGCGCCCGAGTCTCGGGCAGCGGCGGCCTTCCACGAAGCGGCCGACGCGATCGACGTGCGCGACTACGAGTCGGGGGCGGTAGCGGATCGGTTCCGTAGCGCGGTCGTCCCGGAGTCGCCATGAGGCTCCCGCCCGGTCGTCTGATCCGGTCGCGGGTACTGAGCGATCCGCGGACGGTCTTCGCGGACGCGCTCGACCGGGAACTCACGGGATACGCGACGCTGGAATCACAGGACACGCTCCTGCTTGACGGCGACGGAAACGGCGTCGTCACTTTCGAGGACGGGGTCCCGGTCGTCGTCTACCACACCGGCGCCGACCGCGGCGGGCCGCGGGCGCTGGCCGACCTCGCCGCGAACGGCCCCTACCGACTGGAACTGTTCGCAACCGAACCCGCCAATCTCGCGGCGGTCCACGACTGCGAGGCGTGGCAGGTCCCGCCGGGAATGCCCGCCGAACGCCTCGCTGGCGACCAGGATCTCGCCGAGCGAACGCGGGCCGCTGCCCCCGACGGGCGGACGAGCGATACCGACGAGGACGACGAGGCCAGCGGCGACAGATCGAGTGACCGCGTCGGTGCCGTCGAAGCCTTCCTCGAAGACGAGGCCAAGGTCGAAGCGATCCGCGAGCAGGCTCGCGAGGACGCCCGCCGCCGCGCCGACGAGTGGGGGTTCGACGTCGACTAATCGAGGTAGACCGGGATCCACCAGACCCGGCTTCGGGCGCCGACTTTCTTGCTCGTCACCTCCGTCTCCGCCTGCAGATCGTCGAGTCGGTTCAGCGCCGTCCGGCGCGAGCAACCCAGTTCCGCGGCGACCTCGCTCGCCGTCAGCGGTTCGGCGTAGTCGTCGCGCTCTCTGAACACCTCGACGACGTCCGACTCCGTGTACTGCGTCTCGCGTCCCGGTCCTGCCATACCCGGGCTTTCGACGCGTCCGAACTTAGTAATTCCTACGAGGGAATCACTCGCCAGCGACGGCCGCGATCACGGTGACAGTCGTGTGGCCGTCGTCGGTCGTCACGGTGAGATCGAACCCGGCGGCGAGCAGGTGTGGCTGTCCAGCGCGCTCCTGTGTGACGACGCCGCGGTCGACGTGGCAGGGGCCGAACGTGCGGCCGGGTCCGCCCGGGCAGTTCGCGGCCGCCCACGCGTCGGCAGCACTGTCGTTGTACGCGACCACGTACGCGATTCCCTCCTCGACTCGCGAGGCTTCGAGCGTCTGGAGTCGCGGTCGCAGTCCGTCCCGGAGCGCGGTCACGGCGGCGTCGCCGTCGGCGGGGTCCCCGGTCCGGACGTCGCGGGCGGCGTCCCCGGTCGCCCGGACGAGGAACGACTGGCCGTTCTCGACTGGCCGCTCCGCGACGCCACTGGTCGCCACGTCGGCCTGATAGCCCAATTGGAGGTACGCGCCGAACATCGCGACGAACGCGAGCGCGACGACGACGCTCGCGAGCAACACAAGTTGCCCGCGCTCGTGCCCGTCATCAGTCCCTGGCCCTCGGATCACAGTCACGCGTACCACACCCTGAGCGTCACGTCGCCGTTGACTGTCGTTACCGTCGCGGCCCCGGTAGCGATCCTCGACGGCTTCGGGTGCCCGGCCGTCCCGTGGGGTGTCTCGATCCGGAACATGACGTTTTCGGGGAGCACGCGCTCGATCCGGTCGATCAGCGCGCCGCGCTCTCGCTGGAAGTCCCGCGCCGATTCGGTCACTTCGGCGAGGCGCGTCTCGCCCCCGTGCCGGGGAGGTTCGTCCCGGAGGATCGTCAGCGCGTCACCGGCGTACGCGTCCAGTTGCGCCCCGGTCCCGGTCGGGGGTGGTGCGCCGAGCGTGAATCCGGCGACGACTCCGAGGATCACCAGCGCGCCCAGCGCGCCCTCGACCGTCGCCATCGGCAACTGCCCTCTATCCATCGACGGTCACCTCCAGCGTGGTCGCCGTCGTCCGCCGCGGGAAGAGCGTGACGGTCACGTCGCCCGGTTCGAGCGCCGCCCCGGCGACGAACGCGAGTTCGACCGTCTCCCGTCGCGGGACCGGCACCGTGTACGTCCCCGCGATGCCGTCCGGGTCCGAGAGGACGACCCGTCCGTTCACACGGACGCCCGTGACCGTCGTGTTCGCCGGGTCGACAGCGAGGCGAACCCGGTCGGTCCGCCGCGGCAAGCTCACGTCGTTTCCGCCGCCGAACGACGGGGTGATCGTCCGCTTCTGTGTCCGTTCGACGAGGACGATCCGGCGGATCGTCATCCCGTCGCGCGCTGGCCCGGTCTCGACGAGCGTCTCACCGTTACGAGCGAGTCGCACGTCGTACGCGTCGGGCACTGCGTACTCCCGGCGGAGATCGGTCGTGTCTAGCCCGTCGAGCGCCGATCCGTCGAGGACGTTCGTCCGGTTGGTCAGCGGCGACGACGCTGCCACCAGTCGCTCGGAGAGCGCCGTTGCGACGTGGCGCTCGTCGGCGGCCCGTCGCTCGTCGACCAGCGCGCTGTCGGCGACGGCGACGCCGATGCCGGTCGCAACGCTGAGTGTCACCAGCGCCGCGATCAGTGCGACCAGGTTCGTCTGTCCGCGAGTCACGGTCGAGACACCCCTGTTGGTCGGACCGTCCGGGAACGGGCGGCGATGCCGGGCTGAGCGTGCGGATTCACGACTCCCCCTCCCGTATCTCGACGGTAACCCCGCCGTCGTCCCCGGAGACCGCGACGACCAGCGGCGATCCGCTGTGGTACTCGCCGGTCACGCTGTCGACGTGGTCCGGCAGGAGTAGTCGACTTCGTCCACCGACCAGTCTGTCGGGATGATCGAGGACGAGCCACCGACCGTCGACGCGGAGGTCGTAGCCGCTCCCGCGGAGCGTCGCTGGCAGGTCGACGCGACGCTGGCCGTCGACGGACTGTGCGGCCGGTGGTACCGCGGCCTCTATCTCCTGGCTCGCCGTCGCCAGCACCCGCTCGCCCAGTTCGGCGCTCGCCGCCGTCCGGTAGCCCGGGACGACCGACCCGAGCAACACCGTCGTCAGGAGACCGACGAACAGGACGACGAGGCCGATCTCCAGCGTCTTCCCGACCGCCGGGACGACGGCGCGCGTTTCGGCGACGAGGCCGGGCGACCGGGGCCGGTCAGCCATCCCCGACCTCCAGTCGCATGTCGTGTTCGACGAGATAGGCCGTTCGCGTCCCGGGAAACCGCGCGACGACGCTGGGTGTCCCGTCGCCGTCGATGTCCCGGCGTGTGACCGTCGCGCCCCGGTCCTCGAAGGCCCGCTCGAACGGGCCGGGCGTCGCCGTCTCGATCGCGACGCTGTACGTGCCGGTTCCGAGACGTGCCCGGTCGTGACTCACGTTCGTCGCGAGCGTCACGCTGGCGCGGTCGCCGCCCGCGGCCGCGTCGCTGGCGTTCAGTCGCGCGGCGCCGACGATCAACGCGTCGTCCGCGGCGGTCCCGACGACCGGTGGCGGTTCGACGAACCACGCGTTGCCCGGCCGACCCCGGACGACGGCGCCCGCGACGCTGGCCGCTCGGCGTTCGCCGTGTTCGTAGACCAGCGCTCCGACCGACACCTCGGCGACCAGTCCCGAACTGTCGAACACCCTGAGGTCTCGATCGGCCGTCCGGAGGGTGCCTGCCGAGAACCGCACCGTCCCGCGACTGTGCCCGGTCGTCTCGACGGGATCGAGCGCCCCCTGGAGGTCGGTGGCGACGCGGTCGGCGTCGGCCCGCGCGACGTGGCCGTCGACGAGCGTCCCGACGCCCGCTGTCAGGACGCCAAGCGAGACGACGGTGATCCCTAGCAGGACGGCGACGCCGACGACAGACGACTGACCCCGCTGTGTGGCGGCTCGCGTGCCCCGGCTCATATCATCCCCGTCCCCGAGAAGACGAGATACGCCAGCGCGACCAGTCCTGCCGAGTGCAACAGCGCCTCGTAGCGACCGCGACTCGCGGTCCCAGCGAACCAGCCACAGGCCAGCATCGTCGCCTGCGTGACGAGGTAGAAGCGCCACCGCTCGCGGACCGGATCGACCGCCGTCGGATCGAGCGCGAAACTCCCGCCGGTGTCGCTCACGCCCGAGACGGCCGCCAGTTGCGAGAAGCCGTCGAGGACGTACATGTTGACCGCGACCATGATCCCGAGCACGAGCAAGCCGGTCGTCCATCCGACGGCGACGTAGACCAGAAGCGTCGAGCGCAGTTCCTTCCGCTCGTGGTAGAGACGCCCGATCTCGGTCTGGAGCGTCTCGAAGACCTGTTCGGTGTCGCTCCCGGTTTCGAGCGCGCCCACGACCAGTCCGATGGTCTGTTCGGCCATCGGCGTCCCCACGTCGTCGACGAACTGATCGAGGGCGGCGGCGCGCACGTCGCCCTCGTCGGTGTCGGCGTCGGTCGTCAGCGAGAGCGTGAAGGCCAGCGATTCCACGTCCGACTGGAGCGCGCCGTGGTCGACCTCCCGCGCGACGGCGTCGACGGCGGTCCCGAACGGCCGTCCGAGCGCGACGTGACCCGACACGGCGTGGACGAAATCGCGGATCTCCCGGTCTTTCGCGTCGTCGATGCGCGCCCGCCGGACTGCGACCGCCCCGACCGGCAGGCCGAAGGCCACGTAACTCAGCAGGCCGACGTTCGCAGGTTCGTAGGCCAGCGCCCGGAGTACCAGGGCGACACAGACCGCCAGCGGCGCGCAGACGACGGCGGCGCTGGCGGGGTTCGTCGTCGCCGTCCGGAGCGTCGCGACGGCTCCCGCTGGCGCCTCGTAACTCGGCATCGCGTGTTGGGTGGGCCGGAGACTCGTGACGATCGCCGAGGCGGCCAGGCCGACGCCCACGACGAACGCGACGCTACTGTAGACGAGGACGGCGCGGGCCGTGACCGGCCCCAGCGGTGTCCGGACCGTCTCCGAGAGGCCCGGCGAGAGGACGCTCATCACCGTCAGGATCAGTACCGTCAGCGCAGGCAAGACGAGCAACACCACGAACAGTTCCCCCAGGAGTTCGAGATAGCCGCTGACTTTCGCGTGGACTCTGGACTGTCGGTGCGAGAGCAGACGCCCCTCCATACGGAGGTACTCCGCCAGCGAGTCGGTCCCCTGGTTGGCGTGCTCGCGGAACTTCAGGAGGAACGGCGAGAGCATGTCCCGGGAGGGCGTGTCCCGCGCGACGAGCTCCAGGCCCGCGTCGAGGCTGCCGGTGAGTTCGGCCTCGTTGAGCGCCCGGCGGAAGGCCACGGCCGTCTCGCCGTAAGCGCGCTGGTCTGCGACCCGCCGAAGCATCGCCCGCGGATCGTTGCTCCCCGAAGCGAGCACGCGTAGGTACCGGACCGCCCCCGGCAGCGTGGTCTCGATGTCCGATTGCCGCGCGCTCGCGCGCCACCGGAGGTAGGTACCGCCCGCCCGAACCGTCGCCCGCTTCGTGATCGCCGCGATCGCCGCGCCGCCCAGGAGCCCGATAACGACCGGCGGCACCGTCGGGAAGAGCACCTGGTCGACGACCGGGACCCCCTGGTGAAGGAACGCCACGACTCCGTCGACCACGCGCCGCGGGAGCAGGCCCGCGACCAGCGCCGTCGCGGTGAACGCCGCCGCGGCGACCAGCCACGAGAGGCCGTAGACGCGCGCGAGGTAGACGTCGAAACTCGTCCCGATGTTCGCGGCGCGGTAGCGGTGCCGATCCCGCTCGTGGCGGCCGCTGTCGGCACGTCGCGAGAACAGCGCGTACAGCGCCCGGTCGACGACGCCAGTCGCACCGACGCCGCCCGCGCTCATGGATCGGTCCCCGCGGTGAGGCGCTCGACGGTCGCGGCTTCGTCGGTCTCCAGGTCTGCCAGGAAGGCAAACAGTTCCTCCCCGTCACTGATCCCCTCGCGCTCGAGGTAGCGGACGTACCGGTGTTTCCGGTGGAACGACTCCTCGACCGCCTCGATCGGGCGGTCGGTCAGTTCGGCGAGGCGGTCGAACACGCCCGTCCGGAGTGCTCGCTCGTCGTCCCCGAGTTCGGGGTGGTCGTAGGCCAGTTCGTAGCCGCCGTCGTGTGTCCGGTGAGCGACGGTGTTCCAGTAGACCGTCGCGTCGCCTTTCCGGACCACGCCACACCGCTCGTCGTCGCGGTCCCGATCCAGGTCACGGAAACGTGACTCCCCGACGAACTCGATCACGTCGCCGACGTAGCGGTCGCCGTCGACCTCTCGCGGGAATACGAGCAGGTCGATCTCGTCTAGCAGGTACGTCGGCACGTCCTGCTCGACGATACGGTTGACCAGCGTCTCGACGTCGGCGGCGTGAGTGGTTCCGATGACGCCGTGGCCGGTGTTCAGGACTTCGGCGAACGTCTCGAAACTCTCGGGCGTGTTGATCTCGGCGATCAGTTCTACGTCGGGATTGAGGTAGTTGGTCTCGGTCATGAGGTCGGCCATGGTCACGCGCTTGTACTCGTCCTGGTGGTCGCGCGTCGTCAGCGAGACGCCAGTCTCGTGGGGGAGCCACACCTCGCGGGAGCCCTCGTCGATGCTGACCGGGCGGTCGCGGTAGGCGATGAAAGGCATGTGGGCGTTCATCAGCGTCGTCTTGCCGACGCCGGTCGGGCCACAGAACAGGACGACGCCGCGGTTCTCGTAGAGTTGCCAGAGCAGCGCCACGAGTTCCGTCGAGATACTGCCGCCCTCCAGCAGATCCACGGGCGTCAGCACGTCCGAGGCCTGTTTGCGGATCGAGATGTGTGGGCCGTCCTCGCTGACGGCCGGGAGCGCCACCGCACAGCGGATGGTGCCCTCGACACCCGGCGGGCTGAGGTTGACCTTCGCGCTGGGGTTCGAGGCGTTGAGTTCGGTGTCGTCGTCGGCCGCGAGCTGTTTGACGACGTTGACGAACGCGCTCTCGTCTTCGAAGGTGAGATTCGTCGGGATCCGCTCCTCGTGCCCCACGTCGTCGCGGGGGACCACCTTCACGCGCTGGCCGACGCGGTTGGCCTCGACGTCTTCGAGGGTCTCGTCGCGGATCGGCACCGTCAGTTTGCCGTAGCCCACGTAGTCTCGGAGGACGTAGTAGGTCAGGTCGTCGAGTCGGTCCTCGGCGTAGCGGTCGTCGACCGGCGGCAACGCGAGGTCCCATTCGGCCAGCACAGACCGCAGGCGATGGCGCGCGATGTCGATCCACGCACGGGTGTTCCGAGCAGTGAGTCGCCGCGAGAGCAACTCCCGGGCGCGCTCGCGGACGAACGACGCGCTGTCGTCGACGACGCCGTCGACGTCGGTCTCCCAGATGCGCGCCTTGCACTCCTCGATCAGCGCCGCGTCGCCCGGGAGCAGATCGGGTTCGCGGACCGCGTACTTGGTCATGAACGGATCAGACCCCAGCAGGTTCTCCCGGTAGATCACCACCGGGATCTCGAACTCGTAGAACTCGACGGTGTGGTGGTCCAGGCGCTCGCTGGCGAACCGGTGGAGGTAGTCGGGGTCGGGTGGGAGGGTAGTCTCGGCGGGCGCGAAATCTTCGGTGTGGACGACGACGCTGTCGTCGGTCACGTCGGCCACGTCGATGCGGTCGTCCAGCGCGTAGGGCGTCAGCGGACCGAGACAGCCCAGCTCCGCCAGCGCGTGATACGCGACGCGCCGTCGGCTCGTCGGTGTAGCGTCGATCAGTCGGTCGAGCACACGCCGGTGTTTCGGGTCGAACCCCATCTCCATGCGCTCGACGGCGCCTTCCCGTGTACGCGGTCGGTCGAGGTTCGCGTCCCTGAAGTAATCGGTCACCCGATCCAGCGCCGCCCGCTGGTCGGCTCCGAGAGCGGGCTCGCGGACCTCGTAGGTGAACCCCGCGTCGGTGTCGCGGATGGTAACGACGACGCCCGGGTGGACCTCGGTCTGTGACTGGACGTCGGGCGCGTACCACGCCTCGGGGTCGTCCGGCGGCAACGGTGGTGGAACCGCGCCGACGCTCCCCCTGTCGTCGGCGAGTTCGAGTCGGTCGAACGACATCTACGCCGGGGTGTCTGCCCGATATGTTTTAAATTTATGTGATTCAGAATTCATTCCTTGGCCGTAGGTTCCTTCTCCGGTCGAGCGGTCCTCTTGTGAGTGTAGCCGGAGAGACACTACGTGCTTAGCGACTAAACTGTAGTCAGTCCGGCCAGTACTCCGAACCGGGGGTCACTGACGTGGACGACGACGGGAACCCACAGCCCGACGGTGTCTTGCCCTCGGAACGTGGGTACGAACCGGTCGAGGCGGGGCTGGTGGACTCACAGGAGATGCTCGACCGGGTTCGGAAACTGCGGGTGCGACCGTGGCGGCGTCGCGCGGGTGGGGCGACCGAGCCGGAACACCTCGGGCCCGCGGCCGAGGAGTTCTACGACGTCTTCGAGGTGGGGTCGGATCCGGACCACATCGCGGCGGGGGACACGGACGCCGTCGTGATCGCCGCGGTCCAGGCGCTGGCCGACCGACTCGAGGAACGGGACGACCGCATCGAGCGCCAGAGCCAGCGACTCGACCGCCAGCGGGAGGTCATCGACGAACAGCGTGCCGACATCGAGCGGTTGCGCGAGCAACTGGAGACGCTCCGGGCCGAGCTCTCGCGACAGCGACGCGACGCGGACGAGGACGCCTGAACTGTTCGGGGTCGGGTCGTCCGAACGTAATCGACAACCGGATCAGTCCAGGAGCGCCGACAGGATGGCGGCCTCGGCCTTGCGGAGGTGGCCGTGGAGCGTCGGCGGCGAGAGGTCGAGCGACTCGGCGACTACCTCGGCCGTGCTCTCGCGCGGCCAGTCGAAGTATCCGGCGCGGTAGGCGGCCTCCAGGGCTTCTCGCTGGCGGTCGGTGAGGTCGTCGAGGATGCCCCCGGGGCGGCCGACGGTCGTCACCTCGCGGTCGTGTTCCCGGTGAGCCACGAAGTCGGCCCCGGAGTAGGCGCTCTGGATGTGGTCGACGACGGATTCGAGGTCCGCATCGGCTGGGGCCTCGACGATGAGGTGGGCACCGTCGGCGTCGACGCTGGCGGTCCGGACGGTCGCTCCCACCGCGGTGACCGTGTGCAGTAGCGATGACTCGGTGACGACCGCCTCGACGCGTCCCCGCTTCTCGCCGGGCGTCACGACGCGCGTCCGGGCGACGGCCTCGTTCGCGCCGACGGTCTCGGCGACGACGGCCGGGGCGGCGCCGTCGACGTCGAGATAGAGGACCCAGTTGTCGCCCGCGGCGACGTGTCCCTCGAGTTCGAGTTCACAGCCCAGCGTCCGTGCGGCCTCGACGGAGACGGCGTCGGCGTCGGCGGCGTCGATCCGGAACTCGAGATCGACGACCGAGTCGGCGAAGAGCAACTCGCGGCTCCGCGTGGCGTGGATGACGAACCCGACCGTGCGCCCGAGCACGTCGAACCCCGCCTGCTCGCGCTCGCTGAACGCGTTCTCCCGCGTGGCGTACAGCACGAGCACGCCGTAGACCGTTTGCCCGTGGCGAAGCGGCACGGCCGCGATCGACTCGAATCCGCGCTCGTGAGCGGCATCGCGCCACGGGGCAAAGGAGTCGTCGTCGACGTTGACGACCTGCACCTCACCGGATCGGAGTGCCGTGCCCGCGGGACCGCGGCCGGTCGTGCTGTCGTCGCCGGTGATCGTGACCGCGTCGAGATATCCCGCGCCCTCGCCCGCGCTCGTCCGCGCGACGATCCGATCGTCGTCGAGTTCCTGCTCGCCGACCCAGGCGAACTGGTAGAGGTCGGACGCGGCCAGGCGCTCACAGACGGTCCGCTCGATGGCGTCGCGACTCGACGTCTGGATCAGTTCCCGGGCGGTCTCCAGGAGGAGTTCGTTGATGCGGTTGAGCGTCGCCAGTTCGTCGCGCTGGCGCTCCAGTTCCCGTTCGTACTGCCTGCGCTCGGAGATGTCCGTGGCCATCAGGACCGCCCCGTCGAACTCGCCGTCCCGGTACAGCGGCACCGCCCGACCGGTGAAGTACGCCTCCTTCCCGTAGATGGACTCGAAGGGGAATTCGAACTCGATGGTCTCGCCGTCCTGCAGGCGGGAGAACGTCTTGGCCTGGCCGGTCTCGACGATCGGCGGGAGTTCGCGGATGTCCACCCCGAGGGCGTCGGAGGTCTCCTCGCCGTCGGGCAGGCCGATGATCTCCTCGGCCCGCGGGTTCTCGTAGGTGATCCTGAGGTCCTCGTCGAGACGGAACATGCCGAACGGGGCGTTCTCGACCAGTTCCTCGTTGAACTGCCGGGCCGCGCGGAGACGCTCTTCGCGCGTCTCACGCGCTGTCATGTCCCGGAGGACGCCGACACTTCCCCGGAACTTCCCGTCCTCGGGTTCGGGATAGAGGTGAAAGTGCGACTCGACCGCGCGCTCGCCCGTCGGCGTCGAGAGCGTCCCCTCGAGGACGCCGCTGTCGTCGTCACCGGCGACGACCTGCTCGCGTATCTCCGCCGCGAGTTCGACCTCGTCCTCGTCCGGGAACAGCTCCAGGACGTTCCTGCCGAGGAGGTCGTCCCGCGAGCGTCCGGCGAGCTCGCAGAAGCCGTCGTTGACGAACGTCAGCCGGTGGTCCTCGTCGAGGGCGTAGACGCCGTCGTCGAGGGTGTCGAGCAGGCTCCGGGCGAAGTCGGGATCCGGGCTCAGCTCCGCACCCGCCGACTGATTTCCACCCCGGGCGATCCTCTCCGATCGATCCTGGTCCGGAGTGCTGCCCGTCGACGGAGCCGCCTCCGGTGGGGTCCCGGTCGAGCGGTCGCTTCCGCCGTCAGGTTCCGAGTCGTATCCGTCGACCGCCCAGACGAGAGCGCCGCTCGCGGTCCTGGACAGCGTCAGTTCGACGCGCGTACCGTCCCGACCGCCGGTCCGTGCCTCCCCGCACCACCGGCCGTCCGTCCGGGCGCGTTCGATCCCCGCTTCGATGCGCTCTCTCTCTGCCGGATCGAACGGGACACGCCAGTGCTCGCCGACGAGCGCCCCGACCTCGACGCCAGCGACCGTCGCCAGCGTCTCGGAGACGTAGACGAACTCCTCGGCGGACTGGACCGCGTCGACGGCCGGAACTGCCCCGGCAAGGTCGCGCCACCCCTCGCGCAGGCCCCCCGCCTCGTCCATGGTCGTTTACTCTCCCGGTCTTCTATAAAACCACCCCGAGCGCGAAGCTTGCCCCGTCCGCCGCCACGGGCGTCGCGCGGAGCGACGAACCCCCGCACTAGGTGAGTAGCGCGTGGTACTTTGCCCGTCTCCGTCTCACCTCGGAGCATGACAACCGAGGGGCTGACAGTAGTCCAGGACAGCGTAGCGACCAGTCGGCACGTACCGGGAGCCCGCGGACCGGGACGGTGCCCGGGGTGTCGATCATGAGCGACGGGGCGGAGACCCCGCTGTACCGACGCCGACTGTTGCGAGTGCTGGGGGCGTCGGCCGCCGCGTCCGGACTCGCTGGCTGTTCCGGCGACGGTGACGATGGTGCCGACGGCGACAGTGGTGGCGACGACGGGGGTGGCGAAGACGGCGGCAGCGGCGGGGGACCGGGGACGCCGGAGCCGACGCCGACCCGGGAGCCGACTGCGTCGCAGTCACCGACTCCGGGGCCGACGGCGACGCAGTCGCCGACCCGGGCGTCGACGCCGACCGCGACGGCCGAACAGTCTCCCGACGACGGGGGTGGATCGACGCCGACGGCCACGCCAGCGTCCGCGTCCACGCCGACGCCGACGGGGACGCCCTCGGACGACGAGGTGACCGCGGACGTCTCCCTGCGGGTCCGGGAGTCACGGTCAAACGTCGGCGAGTTCGAGACGCTACAGACGACCTTCGAGGCGATCGAACTGGTGCCGACCAGCGGCGACGCGGTCCGACTCGACGACGAGACGCGGGACATCGATCTGACGGAGGTCGGGCCCGGCGGGACGGTCGATCTCTTCGAGACCACCCTTCCGCCCGGGAGTTACGAGGAGGGGCGGCTCTTCCTGCCGATCCAGGAGGCCGAACTCGCTGGCGGCGGTGACCCGGAGTTTTCCAACACCGTCCCGGCGACGCGGCAACTGGGCTTTTCCGACCCGCTTGCGCTGTCTGCCGGCGACACCATCGACTTCACGGTGATCGTCGCGCTCCTCCGGATCGGGGGCGACGGCCCGTGGACCTACACGATCGGGTTCAGGACCGCCTGGAACTGACACTGTCGGCTATACCATATCGAACGAGTTCGCCACCCCGGGGTGGCGAGTATCTTCACGAACGTATAGCCGACAGTACGAGCTTCGGTCGCCCGCGGTCGACCCGGATCAGGGGCCAGCGCTCGGCGGCGAGTCGGGGTTCGGCTCGCGCCGCTCGTAGAGGAGATAGGAGTACGCGACCGTGACTGCGGCGGTCACGAGCACCGGGACGAGGAGGAAGTAGACGGCGTACTCGCCGAACAGGAGACCGACGAGGCCGAGCAGTGCGCTGAGTTTGAACAGCCTGGCTGCGAGTTCGTGGGTGCGGGCCCACACCCACTCGTCGCTGAGCGTCCACGGCGTGCGGATCCCGACGAACCAGTTGGGTTCGGCGTGTTCGAGGAGGACGCCAGCGTAGTACAACAGCCCGGCGACGCCCCCCAGGATCAGCAGCGTGAAGTCGAACTCGTAGCCGAGGTTGAACGCGACGATGCCAGCGTGGACGAGAAACAGGAACGCGGTGAAGACGACGACGAACCAGTCGTACCGGGGGCGAAAGGCGGCGACGTTCTCCCCGAGGGGGTCGATGCGGGGCAACAGGGCGAACAGTCCCACCAACAGCGCCGACAGCGCGGGGAGAAGCGCCAGCGCGACGGCTCTGGGCATCGTCCCGTCGGGCTCTCCGGCGGCGTTCCAGTGGGAGACGACCTCCGTGGGTAACTCGGGAGCGGCGAGGACGCTCACGACGCCCGCGAGGGCGACGAACGCGGCGGCCAGCGAGAAGCGGTGGCGCGTGTTCATACCCCAGAGACGCCCCCGGACGTGATGAAAGCGCGGGCCGTTCTCCGCTTCCGCGATCGGTCTGTCCGCGTCTTTGACGACCGTGGATCCCACCTCAGACGGGTAGTGTCCGGATCAGGGCTCGATCACGAGTTTCCCGAGGAAACTGTCCTCCATCACCGCGCGCTGTGCCTCGGCGGCGCCGCCGAGGTCGTACGACTGCGCGACCTCGATCGAGAGCGCGTCGGTGTCGAGCAGGTGGGCCACCCCGCGGAGCGGGACCCGCAGGTCGGGGGTGTTGAACATACTCATGAACTGGTAGCTGACGTCCTTCGAGCGGGCGGCGCCGTCGTTCGTGAACGCGGGGTCGGGGCTGTTCTCGCCGATGCCGATCACGCGCCCGCCGTGGGCGGCAACGTCCGCGTCGAACTGCAGGTAGTCGTCCAGCCGGTGATCGAGGATGACGTCGACGCCGCCCCCGGCGGCGTCACGGACGGCCTCCGCGAGGTCCTCGCGGCCGTAGTCGAGCACCGTCGCCGCACCGAGGTCAGCGAGCGCGTCGTGGTACTCGGGGGCGGCGGTCGTGTGGGCGCGCGCGCTGACCGCGGCGCCGATCTGAACGGCCGCGTGGCCGACGCCGCCGGACCCGCCGTGGATCAGGCAGTCCTCCGCGGGGTCGAGGCCGGCGTGATCGATCAGCGACCGCCACGCCGTGCAGGCGGCGACGCCCGCCGCGCCCGCCTCGACGAGGTCGGCACCGTCGGGCAGTTCCACCGCCCGGTCGTCCGGGACAACGGCGTACTCGGCGTAGGCGCCCTGATAGCTCGCGTTCCCGACGCCGGTGCCGTAGACGCGGTCGCCCTCGTCGAACCCCTCGACCTCGTCGCCGACCGCGGCGACGGTCCCCGACACGTCCACGCCGGGGGTGAAGGGGAGACCGACGGGGGTGTAGGACCCGTCGCGGAAGTAGGTGTCCACGGGGTTGACACCCGCGGCGGCCACCTCGACGAGTAGTTCGTCCGGCCCGGGGTCGGGCCGGTCGACCTCGTCTACCTGAAGGACGTCGCGTCCGCCGTGATCGTGGAGGCGTACGGCTCGCATACGCGCACCGACGGCGCGAGGTAACATAAGCGTAGACCAGCGGATCGATAAGCACAGACCAACGGGACCCGAGACGGCCCGATCGGCTGGTCCGGACCCGTCCGCACCCGCTGGCACCGCCACCCGGATTTTTCGGACTCGCCTCCCAACGAGGGGTATGGAAGACATCGACGCGTTCGGATCGCGGCGGTCGACCGTCTACGGATCGCGGGGTGTCGTCGCGACGAGTCAGCCGCTGGCCGCCGAGGCGGGCCGGGACGTGCTCCGGGAGGGGGGCAACGCCTTCGACGCGGCGGTGGCCACCGCGGCCGCGCTGAACGTGGTCGAACCCACCTCGACCGGCCTGGGCGGGGACGTGTTCGCTCTCTACCGGACCGCTGACGGCGATGTCGGCGCGATGCGGGCCTGCGGCGGCGCGCCCGAGAACGCGACCCGCGAGCGCGTCCGAGAGGCCGTCGCCGACGGCGACACCGAGTCCGCGGCCGCGGAGATGCCCGACACCGGCCCCCATACCGTCACCGTCCCCGGCACGGCCCGCGGGTGGGAAGCGACCGTCGACCGCCTCGGCCGCAAGTCACTCGACGCGGTCCTCCAGCCAGCCATCGACTACGCGCTCGAGGGGTACCCCGTCTCGGAGGTCGTCTCCGCGCAGTGGCAACACGCCGAGGACCTCTTTACCGACGAGCACGCCCGCGAGGCCTGGCTGTTCGACGGGGAGGCACCGACGACGGGTCAGACGGTCCGCCTTCCCGATCTCGGCCGGTCGCTGGAGCGCATCGCCGAGGGCGGCGCCGACGCCCTCTACGAGGGTGAGATCGGCGAGGCCATCGCCGCCGAAGTGCAGGAGAAGGGCGGGTTCCTGTCGACCGACGACCTCGCGGCCTTCGAGGTGGAGTGGCCCGACCCCGTCTCGACGACCTACAACGGGACCGAGGTGTTCGAACTCCCGCCGAACAACCAGGGACTCCTGGCGCTGGAGGCGCTGAACATCGCCGCAGAAGTCGACGCTGGCGTGGCCGACTACGAGTCGGCCGAGCGGGTCCACCGCTTCGCCGAGGCGATGAAACTCGCCTTCGTCGACGGCCACCGCTACGTCACCGACCCCTCATACGAGCAGGTCCCGGACCTGGCCGCCAAAGAGTACGCCCGGGAGCGCGCCGAGGCCATCGGCGAGCAGGCCATCGAGGACCCGGACGTGGGCGTCCCGAACGCGGGGGACGCGGAGGACGCCGACACCGTTCTGCTGTGTGTCGCCGACGAGGCGGGCAACGTCGTCTCCTACATCAACTCCCGTTTCGCCGGGTTCGGGAGCGGTCTCGTCGCCGAGGGGACGGGCATCGCGCTCCAGAACCGCGGGAGTTCCTTCTCGCTGGACGACGACCACCCGAATCGGCTGGAACCGGGCAAGCGCCCGTTCCACACGCTCGTCCCGGCCGTCACGCGCCTGGGCGAGGACGACTGGGCGGCCTTCGGCGTGATGGGCGGGTACATGCAGCCACAGGGACACGTCCAGGTGCTCTCGAACATCGTCGACTACGACATGCCCCTGCAGGCGGCGCTGGACGCGCCGCGGTGGCGCTACCGCGAGGACGGCACGCTCGCCGTCGAGGAACGGATCCACGACGGCGTCGCGACCGACCTGGTCCGGCGGGGTCACGACGTGCGGATCGGAGTGCCCTTGCGCTTTGGCGGCGCACAGATCGTCCGCAACGACGGCGGCACCCTCTCGAGCGCGACCGAACCACGGAAGGACGGTCACGTGGCGAGCTACTAAGTCGGTCCTTTCCTTGGTATCTGCCGAATGCAGGTTCAGGTCGCACCGGGCACGGAGTGTCCGAGCGAACTCGATCAGCGAACGGCCTGTCTCGACCCGTCGTCGCGGTCGGCGCTTGACGCGGCGGCGGGGGACACGCTCGCTGTCACCGGCGACCGGACGACGGCCGTGTCGCTGGTCGACTGCGAGGCGACGGTCGACCAGCCGACGCTCTGGTTGACGGCGACCGACCGCGAGAACGCTGGCGCCGGGCTCGGCGAGTCGGCGACCGTCGAGCGGATCGCACCGCCCGCGGCGACGCGGGTGGCCGTCCGCCTCACCGACGACTTCGACGTCCGAGGCGGGGCGACCGCCGTCGGCCGCGCGCTCCGGGACCGCCCGGTCACCGTCGGCGACCGCGGGTCGGTCTCCGTACTGGGCGGGTCGATCAGCCTGGAGTTCGAGGTCGTCGACACCGACCCCGACGGGACGGTGACGGTCGGCGCCGACACGGCGGTCGACCTCGCCGAGGGGAGCGGCGCGCGGTCGCTCCCGGAGTCGCTGGCGGAGATCACGACGGCCGACGTGGGCGGCCTCGAAGCGCAGGAACGGGCGCTCAGACGGACCGTCACCGACCCGCTCGATCCGTCGGGCGTCGCCGAGCGACTCGGCGCGATGCCCGGCGGTGCGCTCCTCTACGGGCCCTCCGGGACGGGGAAGACGCGGCTGGCGGCGGCCGTCGCCAACGAGAGCGGGGCGCGGGTCCTGCCGGTGTTCCCCGGCGACGACGCGGTGACCGATCCGATCGACGCCGCGGGGCTGGTCGAGGCAGCCACCGAGCGGACGCCCGCGGTAGTGATCTTCGACGACCTCGACGGCCTCGCCCCGGCGGGGTCGGGCGGCGACCGCGCGGCCGCGCGGTCGAGCGCCGCCCTCGCGCGGGCGCTGGACGACCTCGGCGCCCGCGAGGACGTGGGCGTGATCGCGACGGCGACCGACCCCGACGACGTCGCCCCCCGCCTCCGGCGCGGCGGACGCCTCGGCCGCGAGATCGAGGTGCCCACGCCCGACCGGGCGGCCCGGGCGGCGATCCTCTCTGTGCTCTTCGAGGGGGTTCCGACCGCCGAGGTCGACGCCGACGGGCTGGCCGACCGGACCCGCGGGTTCGTCGGCGCGGACCTCGCCTTGCTGCGCGACGAGGCGGTCGCCCGCGCCCGCGAACGCTTAGACGAGGCCGGGGCGTCCGCCCGCGAGGCGGCCGTGACCTCGCGGGACGTGGAGGCCGCGCTCTCGGCGGTCGACCCCAGCGGCCTCCGCGAGGTGCGCATCGAGCGCCCGGACGTGAGCTACGACGACGTGGGCGGTCTGGAGGGGGTCAAGCGCGAACTCGTCCGGGCCGTCGAGTGGCCGCTGCGCTACCCCGAACTGTTCGAGGCCGTCGGCAACGACGCCGCCCGCGGCGTGTTGCTCTACGGGCCGCCGGGCACCGGCAAGACGCTGCTGGCGAAGGCGGTCGCCAACTCCGGGGACGCCAACTTCCTGTCGGTCGCCGGGCCCGAACTGTTCGACCGGTACGTCGGCGAGAGCGAACGGGGCGTCCGCGAGGTGTTCGAGCGGGCGCGCCAGAACGCCCCCGCGGTCGTCTTCTTCGACGAGATCGACGCGCTGGCCGCCCGCCGCGAGACCGACGGCGACAGCGGTGTCGGCGACCGCGTCGTCTCGCAGTTGCTGACCGAACTCGACGGGATCGAACCCCGCGAGCACGTCCTCGTGATCGGCGCGACGAACCGGCCGGACCTGATCGATCCGGCGTTGCTCCGGCCGGGCCGCCTGGAGAAGACCCTCGCCGTCCCGGTCCCGGACCGCGACGCGCGGGCGGCCATCTTCGAGGTCCACCTCCGGGCGGTCCCCACCGCCGACGTCGACGTCGAGGCGCTGGCCGACGCCACCGAGGGGTACACCGGGAGCGACATCGAGGCGGTCGTCCGCGAGGCGAGTCTGCTCGCCGTCGAGGCGACGCTTCGGCGCGACGCCGCTCCGGCGGCCGAGGACGTGCGGGTCACCGACGGGCACCTCCGGGAGGCGCTGTCGGTCGTCGACCCGTCGGTCACGCCCGAGATGCGCGAGCGCTACGCTGACCTGCGCGAGGACTGGTGAGCGCCCCGCGGCGTCACTCCTCGTCCGCCTCGTCGGGCGTGGTGTCGGGGTTCCCGTACAGCCAGTAGACCGACGCCCCGGCGCCCACCGCGGCGACGAACTCGACGGCGGCGATGGTCCAGAACGCCTCGAAGAAGGACAGTCCCATCCCCGTCAGGGTCGGCAGCGCGAACAGCGCGAGCGCCGCGATGGCCCCGAACACGAAGATGCCGGCGAGCGCGAGGCGGTTGAGCGCCGCCGGGTAGATCTCGTCGTCCGGGCGGTCCGGCGGGTCGAACGGCGAAGCGAGCAGTACTGACATACCAAGCCGTGATAACGGACGACGACGTACTGTGGGTGTGAACCGACAACGGTTGATCGTTGGCGTCCACGTGCTCGTGGCACTCGGTCTCGGGGGTCTGGGAATCGTGCGGCTGGTCGGCGGTGACCCCATCGGCGGCGGGATCAACGTCGCGACCGCTGCCTTCATCGTCGCCGTCGGCGTCTTCGTCGCGCGCAGGGAGTGACGGGGCCAGTCCGGGCGGTCCGAAAAGTCGCCCGTCTCCTGTCACGCGACCGGAGTACGGTACTCCGGCGACATCTGTGTCCCGCGACACGTCGACACTGCGTCCCGAACACGACCCACGACGCCCGTGCCGTCGGCGGGGGGCGACGTGGTGTGGTCGGGCGCCTCAGTCCTCAGTCGCCTGCGGCCGCTTCGTCGGCGGACGGCTCGGGCGCACCGGTCTCGCCGAAGATGGCGCGGCTACGCAGCAGGATGAACCCGAAGCCGACCTTGGCGCTCACGTCGAGCGCCATGAACAGCAGCGTCTCGACGTTGAGGTTCACGACGCCCGCGCCCTCGGTCCCGATGAGCCAGAGCACCGGGTACAGCGACCAGAGGACGACCACCAGGTTCCTGAGTATCTTGAACGTCGACGCGCGGTCCTCGTCCATCCCTTCGAGCTTCTTCGTGAAGCCGAAGTAGAGGACGTAGAGGATGTACGCCAGCGCGGCGGTACTGACGGCCCACCAGATGAACCGGTACTCGTAGACCGTGGTCAGCGCGCCGACGAGGCCGGTGACGATCATGAAGCCGTCGGCACCGACCAGGCCCAGGATCGTCCCCTGGTCGGCGTCCACCAGCAGCGCGAGGTCGAGCAGCAGGAGCGGCGTGGTGAACAGCCAGTCGGCGTATCTGGCCCAGTATATGGTTAGTTCCTCGTTCCCGACTGTGACGACCGTCGCGCCGTACCCGAGTAGCATCGCGAGATACGACGCGAACGCGATCGCCGGGATCAGCGTCGTGATCGCGTAGAACTGCTTGGCCTCCGGATCCTCGACGCCGTACCCCTGTACCATGAAGTACAGGGTCCCGATACCCATCAGCGCCGTCCCGAGTGCCAACCAGATCCACTCGCCTTCGGGACTCGACGTGATCGACCCCTTGTTTAGCTGGAGCAATACACCCTGCACCGCTGACAGTCCTCCTGACATACATGAATGTCTATGAGGGCATATATAAATAAACGACCTCCCCAACTGGTTTGCCATGCCGGAACGTCGCAGGGGTACCGGAAATCGAACGGTAGACTCTCCGACGAATCCGTCTCGAGATCAGCCCGTGCGAGTGCCCTCGCAATATTCGCAGATACCGATACGAGGCCAACGTTCAAGCGGGCGGCATCCTAACCGCCGGTATGGCAGAGGACGCCGACACGGAAGAGACGACAGAGGCCGTCGAGACGACTGAGTCGGGCGAGTCGCTCGACGAGGGGATCGTCCTGGACCTGGAGTCCGCGGAGGACTACGAGCAGCGCATCGAACAGCTAGAGGAGACCGTCGAGAAGCAAAGCGAGCAGATCGAGGAACTGGAGGACCTCCTGCTGGACCTGTCGACGCGCGTCGCCGACGGGCGCGACATCGGGGTCTGCCCGGAGTGTCACGGCCCCGTCGAGAAGGTGCGGCGCTGGGTCCGCCCGAGCGTCATCAAGTGCCGCCGCTGTGGCGAGGTCTACCACGAGTACTGACCGGTAGGGCGGTCATACTGCTGGCCGTCCCACCGCGGGAGCATTCGGATCTCCGGGGAGCCGAACAGTTCCGCGTACTCACCGACAGCGTCAGTTCCGGCGCGGTCCCTGCGAGTCCGGCGGGGACGCCTCGACCCAGTTCGCGTCGTCGAGGACGATCTCGGCGATTGCGCCGCCGACGCGGCGGGCCGTCCCCTCCTGCTGGAAAAAGGAGAGGTGGCCCAACGAGGGGCCGATCGACCGGCCGACCTCCGATGTCGGCAGCGACGCCTCGCCGACGATTCGCTCGACCTCGCGCTCGGTCACGGTGTCGACCTCGGCCCGTGCCGGTGGCGCGAGTTCGCGCCCGGCGGGCAGCAGGTCGTAGGTGACGGCGTACCCCTGCTCGTAACGCTCGATGGCGAAGAAGGGCGTCCCGTCGGCCTGTGCGGCGTCGTAGGCAGCGTCACGGTCGCCCTCGTCCTCGTAGAGCGGGATGTCCTCGGGGTCGATTACTCCGGTCACACCCGCTGCTACGGCGTCGAACCCCAAGAGCGTACCCCAACAGCGGCGTACCCGCCGCTCGCAGGGCGCGACGGGTCGGTACCCAACGACGTGGGCGGGATCGTTTTGTCCGGGGTCTCCGTAGTGCGTGTATGTTCGATCGAGGGTGCGCGCCGTGACCGTCCTGGTGCTGGGCGATCAGTTGACTCGACAGGTCGGACCGGTCGCCCGCCGTGACGACCCCGTCGTCATGATCGAGGCGACGGCGTTCGCGCGGAAACAGCCCTACCATCCGCACAAACTCGTCGCGGTGTTCAGCGCCATGCGGCACTTCCGTGGCGAACTCCGCGCGGCCGGGCGGACGGTCCACTACTACCGCGCGGAGACGTTCCGCGAAGGGCTGGCCGCTCACGCGGCGGCCCACCCCGACGACCACCTCGTCGTCATGCGCCCGGCGAGTCACGGTGCGGGCGAACGGCTACGCTCGGTCGCGGCGTCGGTCGGCCTCTCGCTGGAACTGCTCGACAACGACCTGTTCCTGACGACGCCCGCCGAGTTCGACGACTGGGCCGACGACGATCTCCCCCGCCACGAGTCGTTCTACCGGTGGCAGCGCCGTGAGACGGGCTACCTGATGGACGGCGACGACCCCGTGGGTGGCGAGTGGAACTACGACGATCAGAACCGCGAGACGCCGCCCGCCGACCACGACCCGCCCGAGCCCCCGCAGTTCGACCCCGACGAGACGACCCGCGAGGTCCAGCAGTGGGTCGCGGACACCTTCTCGGGTGGGTACGACGACCCGCCCTACGGCGGCGACTGGGCCGATCCCGGGCCGTTCCGGTGGCCGGTCACGCGCGCTGACGCCGAGCGCGCCCTGGAGTCGTTCGTGGCGGATCGGCTGGCGGCCTTCGGTGACTACCAGGACGCGATGGTCGGCGAGGAGTGGCTGCTCCACCACAGCGCCGTCTCGGTCGCGCTGAACCTCGGCCTGCTCCACCCGCGGGAGGTGATCGAGCGCGCGCTGGCGGGCTACCGGGAGCGGGACCTCCCGATCAACAGCGTCGAGGGGTTCGTCCGCCAGGTGCTGGGCTGGCGGGAGTTCGTCTGGCACGTCTACCGCCGGGAGATGCCCGAACTGGCGACCGCCAATCAGCTCGACGCGACCGAACCCCTCCCCGACTTCTTCTGGACCGGCGAGGTGGACATGGCCTGTCTCTCGGACGTGATCGACGGGGTCCGGGAGCGGGGGTACAGCCACCACATCGAGCGACTGATGATCCTCTCGAACTTCGCGACCACCTTTGGGGTGGACCCCGCCGCGCTGAACCGCTGGTTCCACGCCGCCTACGTCGACGCCTACCACTGGGTGACGACGCCCAACGTCGTCGGTATGGGGACGTTCGGGTCGGATGCGCTCGCCACCAAACCGTACGTCTCCTCGGCCAACTACGTCGACCGGATGAGCGACTACTGTTCGGGCTGTCCCTACGACCCCGACGCGACCACCGGCGCGGACGCCTGTCCGTTCAACACGCTGTACTGGGATTTCCTCGACCGCCACGAGGAGCGCCTGCGGTCGAACCACCGGATGGGCCTCGTCTACAGCCACCTCGACGACAAGCCTGGCGACGAACTCGAGGCGATCCGCGAGCGTGCCGCGACGGTGCGCGAGCGCCTGCGGACCGGCGCGAGTGCGCGGGCCGACGGCGATCTGCGCGAGTGGACCGAGTGAGCGTCCGGCCGCCGCGGCCCTGTGCCCGCCCCCGCGAGGGCCACCCGCAGTCACCTGTTGAGTGCGACGACGAGCAGCGTCGCCCCGAGCAACAGGACGAACAGCGTCGTCACAGGCTGTCGGGTCGGCCCGACGGCAAACAGGGCGAACCCGACGACGGCGGCGGTCACGCCGACGGCCGCGCCCGCGAGCGCGTGGAGGGATTCGACGCGGGACGTGTCGGCCTCCCGGCCGAGTTGCGCTCCCAGCGAGAGGGCGTTGCCGCCGACGTCCCAGGCCAGCACCGTCGCGACTGTCCCGAGCAGGACCGGCAGCGCCGGGGCGTCGTTTACCCCCGCGAGGACGACGCCCGCGAACGCGACCAGCGCGCCGCCGTCGACGGCGTCGCGCCGCCCCAGGTAGACACCGACCGCCAGTGCCGTCGCGCCGACCGCCGCGAGCGCGGCTGCCGCCGCGCCGCCGAACACGGCTGCCAGGGGGGCGACGGCGGCGATGCCGCCAGCGCGCAGCGCCGATCGGGGTGCTGGCCGCCGGGTGATCTCCGCGCCGCTCACGGCGACCACCGCCCGTGCGTCGCCTCGGTCCCGGCGGCCTCCGGAGGGAGTCCGTTCACAGCGACCACCGCCGTCGGCCGCGTTCGAGCGTCTCGGCGAGCGACTCGTCGTCGGCCCAGTCGAGCACGCGGACCCCGCTGGTGCGGAGGTCGTTGAGCCGGTTCGACCGTTCGAGGTGCTCGTAGAGGTGTCCCGGGGTGTCGGTGCGCGTCGGGTCGGGGCTCACGACTGTCACCGGGTGGCCCCGAGTGTGCAGCGACCGGACGACGTAGGCGCTGACCGGGTCGGGCATCGGCGAGAGAAAGAGGATCTGGGTCTCCTCGGAGAGGCGCGTCTCGAGATCACGCAGCTGCGTCCGGGTGTAGACGTCGCGCTCGGGTGGCGTCGGCGACAGCGCGGGGTGGGTCGCCAGCAGGTGCCGGGCTCGCGCCCGGTGGGTCTTGCCAGCGCCGGGCGGGAGCCACACGTCCGCGGGCGCGAACGCGGCGATGCCGACCCGGTCGCCGGTCCCCAGCAGCGATCGGAACAGCCGTCCGGCGGCGTCGATCTCGCGGTCGACGGCGTGGCGACCGTCCTCGCCCGCCTGCAGGAACGCCTCGGCCCGCAGGTCGAGCACCAGCACGACCGTCGCCATGCGCTCCTCGCGGAACTCCAGGGTCGACAGCGAGCGCTCGCGGGCGAAGCGGTTCCAGTCGATCCGGGAGAGGGGGTCACCGTGTCGGTACTCCCTGACGGCGTAGAACTCGACTCCTTCGCCCCCGGAATCGGTCTCGACCCGGCCGGTGTACGGCGAGGTCAGCGGCGCCAGCGGAACCGCCGTCGTCCCGTCGAGCGGTGACACGACCGTCACCGTCTCGGCGGCCGTCGAGAGGTCGAGTTCGCGCTCGACGCTCCCGCTGAAGTCCCGCGCGAGGACGGTCAGTCCGTCGAAGCGGTACTCCCCGCGGCGGGCGACCACCGTGTACGAGAAGGTCATCCTGGCGCCGGGGCGCAGGGCCGTCGCGGTCCGTGCCGGACCGGCCACTACCTCCAGGGCCTCGGGCACCTGGTCGATCACCCGCAGATCCGGCAAGACGGCGTCGCCGGTGTTCTCGACGGTGACGGTCACGCGGATCTCGTCGCCGGGATCGGGCGCGCGCTCGTCGAGGCGGCGCCCGACCGCGAGCGACACCGACGGGTCGTCGAAGACGTTGGCGTAGGCGAGGTAGCCGACGATCACGACCGCCGCGAGCACGAGCGGTCGCGAGCGGACGAACACGCCGATCCCGGCAGTGAGGAAGGCCAGCCCCGCAATCCCCACCCAGCGGTTCGTGTGCCGGGTGGTGGCCGACCTGACCGTCGCTTCTGCCCGGGCGCCGGACTCGCCGGTCGCGCCCGCCGCGTCGTCGCCCGCCCGGGCGTCGGCCGCCGGATCGGCCATCCGCCCGTCGCCGGAGGCGCGAGTGCTATCGCTGGCCATCGGCACCTCCGTCGTCCCGTCGGCTGGACTCGGACGGTCCGGCCTCCGACCGCGCCGCCAGCGGGTCGTCGTCGGCCTCGGTCATCGCGGCCGCGGCCCGGAGCGCGCGTCGGAGACGGCGCCTGAACGTCGGTTCGTCGTCGAACCGTCGGCGGAGTCGATCCAGCAGGGGCTCGCGGGGCGCCCGGTCCGAGAAGACGGCGGCCGCGACCGGGTCGTCGGTCCAGGTACCCGCCTGCAGGTGTTCGATGGCGCGCTCGCGCGAGCATCCGGTCCGGCGCTGTATCGTGTCGACGACGGTCTCGGCGACGCTGTCGCGGATCCGCGCGCGCTCCGAGACCGGGTTGCGCAGGAAGCGCAGCGAGCCGATCCGCTCGTCGAGGTCGTCGCCCGGCGTCGGCAGGTCGATGGTCACCTCGATATCGTCGGTCTCGGCGTGCGTGACCTCGGTCGACCGGCGGCGCTGCAACTGGCCGATCCCCCCGAGCACGAGCAGCGCCGCCAGCAGGGCGACCACGGGGTCGGTCGCCGGGAGGAACGTCGTCAGCGACGGGACCGCGAGCGCGACGACTCCCGCCAGCGCCACGGCGCCGCCGACGAGCGCGACGGTCCGTCTCACGACTCCTCACCGGCGTAGGTCGCCTCGATTCGCCGCAGCGTCTCGACGGCCTCCGACTCGACGGCCTCGGTCGGTTCGGTCCCGCCGTAGCGCACCCGCTCGAAGAGGTCGGTCAGCCGCTCGACGTCGTCGGGGTCGATCCCCGCCTCGGCGGCCGCCGCCGCGAACTCCGCGGGCGTGCTGGCCTCGGGGTGGTCGACGTCCAGCGGGTCGGTCATCTCCGCCCACGCGCGGTACACTTCGTTTTCGAACTCGCCCGAACGCTCGATGCGGTCGGCCGCGCGGCCCGCCGCCCGTCCGAGCTGTGCCCGCTCGACCCGGCCTTCGACCGGATCGACCGCGTCTTCGTCGTCGCCGCTTTCGACCGCTGTCCGTTCCTGATCGCCGGTCAACACCAGTACTCCGACCGCGAGCAGCGACAGGCCCACGAGGACCAGCAGCGCGATCGCCGGGAGACTCGGCGTGGCAGTCGTACTGGCCCCGCCGAAGACGCCGCCGCCCCCCTCGGTCGGCTGGCCGGGGCGGGAGAGATCGAACAGGAAGCCGTCCGCGTCTGGACAGGCCGTCAACAGCAGGTAGAGTATCGTCCCCGGGTAGCCCACTACGATGAGCGCGGCGAGGCCGACGAGCCAGTCCTCGATGTACGTCGCGATCAGGAAAATCCCCGCGACGGCGGCCAGCAGCCCCAGCTGGACCAGCGGCTGGGAGAGCCACGTGACGCAGGGGTCGAGAAAGAAGCCCCGCTCGGAGTCGAGTTCGATCGGCGCCGCCCGACCGTCGTCGTCGGAGCCGGGGTCGTCGACGTCCGGGTCCGGCGTCGCCTGACTGCTGGGCCCCTCGCTGGGGCCGCTCCCGCCGAAGCCCAGATCGGCGTCCGGGTCGGTAGTCGTGTCGAGCGTCGCCGCGGCAAAGGACAGCGCCGCCAGACAGAGGAGGGCGAAGATCAGCGGTCGAACCCGGAGCCCGGTGCGATCCACACCCGTTGTAACTGCTACGCCGATTTAGATGTTTGCGACGGGGAAACGCGCCCCGTGGCGGGCCCCGCTCGTCCGCGGCCGGTCAGCGCGTCATGAGCCGCCACTGCTCGCGACCGATCGCGTGATCCAGCGGGTCGTCGTCCTCGAAGCGCGCCAGTTCGTCGATGATCGCCTCGGTCAGCGGCTCGCGGATGCGCGACCCGCCGACGTGGGGCGTCAGCACGACGTTGTCCAGTTCGCGGAGTTCGTGATCGGCGGGCAGCGGCTCCTCGTGGTAGACGTCCAGCACCGCGTCGAAGCGCCCGCTCCGCAGTTCCGCCATCAGGGCTTCCTCGACGACGAGTTCGGCCCGTGCGGTGTTGACGAACAGCGTGCCGTCGGGGATCTGTGCGAGGCGGTCGGCGTCGAGCATCCCGACCGTCTCGGGCGTGCGCGCGGCGTGGAGCGACACCACCGCCGAATCCAGTGCCGCGTCCAGCGAGGCGAGTTCCGCGTCCGGGTAGTCCGCCAGCACCGATTCGTCGACGTAGGGGTCGTAGACGGACACCGTCGCGTCGAACGACCGCAGGTGATCCAGCAGGCGGCGACCGATCGTCCCGAGTCCGACCAGGCCGACGTCCGCGTCGACCAGTGATCGAACGTCGGTCACGTCCTGCCCCCACCCGCCCGACTCCATCCCGGCGGCGAAGTCGGGGACGCGCCGCAGTCGCGACAGCATCGTCGTGAGGGCGTGCTCGGCGGTGTAGGTGGCCATCACGTCGTTGGCACTGACCACGTCGATCCCGGCGTCGTAGACGGCTTCGGTGACGAGATTGGCGACGCTCCCGCCGGTGTGGGCCACCAGTCCGAGGTGGTCGGCTCCATCCACTACCTCGGAGGTGACGGTCGGACTCCCCCACCCGGTGACGAGGACGTCGACTCCCGGGATCGACTCGCGCAGGGCCGCCTCGTCCGGATCGGAGTCGTCCGTCCAGGTGACCGAGCCGAACGATTCGAGACGGTCGCGCAAGCGCGGCGGGAAGAAGTCCTCGCGGACCTCGGTGGCGGGCATCGTGACGAGTATCTCCATGCCGAGGGCGTCCGCGCCGAGGGGCATAAATCGGCGGGCATCGTGCGGACGCCGGTCGCGCTGTGTGTGCCGACGCGGAGGCCAGCGCCGATCAGTCCGACAGTGCGGTGTCGGTCGGGGCCGGGCCGTCGGCGGCGGCGTCGCCGGTCTCGAACGCGGCGAGGGTCGACCGGAGCGTCCGCGCCTCCTCGGCGAACGAGCGGATCGTACCCGTGGTGGTGTCTACGACGGAACGCTGTTCGCGCGTGGCGGTCGAGACGGTGTCGGCCGCCTCGGCGGTCCCGTCGGCGATTTCGGAGACGTCGTCGACGATGCCGACGACCTCCTGGGTGGCGTTGGCCTGGTCGTCGGCCACCTTGTCGACCTCCTGGATGGCGGCGTTGACCTTGACGGTCGACTCGACGACCTCCTCGAGAGTGGTGATCGTCTCGGCCACGGTGTCGCTCCCGCGGTCGACCTCGGACTGGGTGGCTTCGATCTCCTCGGTGGTGGCGTCCACGCGGGACTGCATCGTCTCGATCACGTCCTCGACCTCGTCGGTTGCCTCGCGGGTCTCCTCGGCGAGGGCTTTCACCTCGTCGGCGACGACGGCGAACCCCTCGCCCGCCTCGCCAGCGCGGGCGGCCTCGATCGAGGCGTTGAGCGCGAGGGTGTTGGTCTCCTCCGCGATGTCGTCGATCACGCCGACGATGTCTGCGATCTCCTCGCTCATCTCCGCGAGTTCGTCGATCGCGGCGACGGCGCTCCGCGTCTGGTGACTGATCGCGTCGATGGCCGACTGGGCGTCCGAGGACAGTCCCTGCGCCTCGCGGCCGAGGTCGGCCGCCGTGTCGCTCTGCTCGGCGATTTCGGTGACCGAGGCGGACATCTCCTCGACGGACGCCGAGAGGTCGTTCAGTTGTGCGGCGGCGTCACTCAGTTGCTCGCGCTGGCGTTCGGTTCCGGCCGCGATCTCCTCGACGGACTCGGCGACCGTCGTCGTCTCGGACTGGATCCGCTCGACGTTCTCGACGGCCGTCCTGCTCTCGTCGGCGACGTGGGCGGCGACACCCTGACTCTGGTCGACGACCGCCGCCAGTTCCGTCAGCGTCTCGTTGATGGCCGTCCCGACGGCGGCCATCGCGTCGTTCATGCTCTCGGGGTCGACCCGGGCCGTCAGGTCGCCGTCGGCCGCCCGCGCGAGCGCCTTCTGGTACTCCTGGGCCTTGAGTTCGAGGTGACTCGTCAGCGCCGCCATCTCCTGGCGCTCCTCCTCGGCGGTTTCGGTCGCCTCTTCGGCCTCTTCGCGGGCGCGCTCGGCCTCTTCGATGCGGTCGCCAAGCGACGACGCCATCGCCTCGAACCCGTCGAACGTCTCGCCGACCTCGTCGATCCGGTCGGCGCCGAAGTCGACGTCGAAGTCGCCGTCGTTGACCTGATCCACCCGGTCGTTGATCTCGCGCAACAGCCGGTACATCTCACAGTAGCCCAGAAAGCCGGTCGCGGCGACGACCAGGGCGATGAACAGGGCCGCCGCCAGCGCGCTGTCGAACAGCACGATCGAGAGCCCCGGCGCGACGAACAGCGAGACGGCAGCCAGCGCGAAGATCCTGGCGGCGAAGTTCCCCCGAAGCGGTTCGGGCAGGTACGGTTCGGCCGCGATCGGGACGCTCCCGACCGTCACGAGGAGCCGTCCCGCTGGCCCCAGGTCGTCGGTGTTGACGCTCATGCCCTTAGTGACGGCTACTCTGACAAAAGCGAGCGGGGCCGAGTTTTCACCACTGAAAACCGGACGCCGGTGGAGCGAGACACCTAAGTCCCGACTCGGCGTCGGGCCGGTATGTTCGACGACGTCGCGCTCCACAACGTCGGTGAGACGGTCCCCGTCGACGGCGGGCAGAAACTGGTCCGGGTTCCCGAGTCGGTCCGCGCCGACTTCAACGAGAAGTCACGGGACGAGTACCAGCGCCCGGACGGCGCCGAGATCAGGTTCGTCGGCGACCGCCTCGAACTGACGGTCTCGGCCCCGGAGGGGACCTGCGAACTGCTCCCGTTCTGGGGGCCGTTCGGCGCGCCCGCGGACGAACACGTCACCGTCGACGACGAACCGACGACGATCGAACTCCAACGGCCCGAGCGCGTGACCCAGGTCGCTCCCGAGCACCTCGACGAGCGCTACGTCGCTCCCGAGGTGGGCCGCCTGCTCTCCTTTGGCAACCGACTCGTCGTCCACGACGTGACCGGCGACGTCCGGCCACCCCGCGACTCCGAACTCCCTGACCGCCGACTCCTCGCCTACGGCACCTCTATCACGCAGGGCGCGGTCGCCAGCGGCCACCACCTGAGTTACGTCCAGCAGGCCGCCCGCCGTCTGGGCGCCGACGCGATCAACCTCGGATCGGGTGGTTCGGCCTTCTGCGAGGCCGAACTCGCGGACTACCTCGCCCGGCGCGAGGACTGGGACCTGGCCGTGCTATCGGTCTCGGTCAACATGATCGCCGCCGGGTTCGACGCCGCCGAGTTCCGCGACCGGGCGACCTACCTCGTCGACACCGTCGCGGGTGCCCACCCGGACAGGCCTGTCGCCGCCGTCACGCTCTTCCCGTTTTTCGCGGACCTCTGTCCCGGCGCAGACACCGACGGACTGGCGGCCGCCCCCGAGGCCTACCGCGAGGCGCTCCGGACGGCGGTGGCCGCCGCCGACCGCGAGAACCTCCACCTGATCGAGGGCCCCGACCTCCTGCAGGACCCGGGCGGCCTCTCGCCGGACCTGCTCCACCCGATGGACGGGGGGATGATCGAGATGGGTCGTCGACTGGCCGACCGCTTCGACTCGCTGTGACTGTCGACGCGCGACGGCCGGGACGGGCTACACAGAAACCCGGGCGGGGCCGCAACTGCAAAGAGCGGCCCGGTCCGAGGGCGCGGTATGCCAAAGTGGCTCCAGAGCGGCCGCCGCCGCGACGTCTGCGTGATCCTCTACGACGCGGGCGAACTGAACGCCCAGTCGATCAAGTCCCGCCTGGAATCCCGGTACCGCGATCGGATCGAGCCGAAGTCCTTCTACGGCGCGCTCGACGCGATGGTCGAGACCGGCCACCTCGAGACGCGCACCGACGGCATCCACGACGTCTACGCGCTGACCGACGCGGGCCGCGAGATGGTCGAGACGCAGTTCGGGTGGATGCGCGAGCACCTGACGGACGACCCGGACGACGGGTAACCTACGGCGACGGGTGAGTGCCGACCGCCAAACCGGGAGGATTAATCCCCGGGCCGTCCTGTCTCGAGGCGATGGTCGACGAGAAGGGACCGCGCTACTACGCTGCACTCGCCGCGAGTACGGTCTCCAGCGCCGGGTGGGTCGGCGCCGTCGTCGGGACCCTCTACATGGCGTACCGGTTCGCGACCACCGGAACCGTCGGATCGCTCCCGTTTCTCGTCGTCGGCGCAGTGATCGCGGGCGCCGTCTTCGCACTCGTCGAGAAGCGCCTCTACAGCTTGGACGATGCCTGATCGAGTGAGACTGTCTGACACTCCTTGGTCGGACGGGACAGTCCGATACCACCCGTCGGTGCGGTCAGAGCAACTCGTCAGCGATGGTGTTGCGAAGCACCTCGCTGGTCCCCTCGTATATCTCGTTGAGTTTGGCGTCGCGGTAGTAGCGCTCGACCGCGAAGTCGGTCGTGTAACCGTAGCCGCCGTGGATCTGGATCGCCTCGTTGCACACCTCGCGGGCCATCTCCGAGGCGAACAGTTTCGCCTGCGCGGCCTCCTTGACGTAGCGATCGCTGCGGGTCTTCCTGTCCGCCGCGGCGTGCATCAGGTACCGGGCGGCCTGGATCTTCGTGTCCATGTCCGCGAGTTTGTGCTGGATCGCCTGGAACTCCGAGATAGGCCGGTCGAACTGCTCGCGATCCTGCGCGTATTCGAGGGCGTCGCCAAGCGCGGCCTCCGCGAGGCCGATCGACCGGGCGGCGATGGTGATCCGGCCGCCGTTGAGCGTCTTCAGCGCCTGCACGAACCCCGCACCTTCCTCGCCGAGGCGCCGGTCGGCTGGGATCTCCATCTCGTCGAAGCGTAGCTCGGCCGTCGGACAGCCCTTGTCCCCGAGTTTGTGTTCGGTCCCCTCGACGTGGAAGCCGTCGTCTTCCTCGGGCCGGACGACAAAGGCGGAGATGCCCTTGCCGCCAGCCTCGGGGTCGGTCTTGGCGAAGAGGACCACCGTGTCCGCGACCGATCCGTTCGAGATCCAGAGTTTCCCGCCGTCGATCACGTAGGCGTCCGGGTCGCCGTCGTCCCCGGCGGCGTCGCTCTCCCCCGCGTCGCCGCCGACCGGTTCCGCGGTCGTCTCCATGGCGGGCACGTCGCTACCCGCGCCAGCCTCCGAGAGCGCGAACGCACCGATCTCGCGGCCCTCCGCGAGCGGGACCAGGTACTCCTCGCGCTGGGCGTCGTCGCCGAACTCGTAGATCATGTTGCAGGCCAGCGAGACGTGGGCGGCGACGACGGTGCCGAGGCCGCCGCTCCCCCGCGAGATCTCGACCAGCGCCTCCGGATAGGCGTGGTAGTCGAGGCCCGCGCCGCCGTACTCCTCCGGGATCGGCATGCCCATGAGTCCGAGGTCGGCCATCTCGTCGATCAGATCCCGGGGAAACTCGTCGGTCTCGTCGATCTCGGCCGCGCGCGGGACCACCTCGTCGTCGACGAACTCGGCGACCATGTCGCGGATCTGACGCTGTTCCTGCGTGAGGGCGAAGTCCATGCCACACGCTACCTCGGCTCGGCTCTTCAGTGTTCGCCAGCGAGCGGCCGCGACGACTACGGCGGGAGGGGCCTGCGGCGATTACGGCGGGAGGGGCCTGCGGCGATTACGGCGGGAGGGGTCCGTGGCGCTTCCGCGTCGGCCACCTTTTTCGCGCACCCCGCCCTGGAAGGGGTATGGACACGCGAGCGTTCGGTTCGACCGGCTACGAGGTCACGGAGATCGGACTGGGTACCTGGAACGTCGGGCCCAGCTGGGGCGAGGCGAGCGACGAACAGTGCCGCGAGGCGATCCGCACCGCGCTGGACGACGGCGTGAACTTCCTCGACACCGCCGAGGTGTACGGCGACGGGCGCGCCGAGCGCCTCATCGGCGAGGTACTCGACGAGCGCGACCCGGACCGGCGGATCTACGTCGTGACAAAGGCCGCGCCCGACTCCGATGGCGGCCACTCCGAAGCGGGCCTGCGATCCTCGGTCGCGGGATCACAGGATCGACTGGGCGTCGATTCGCTGGATCTGGTCCAGTTGCACTGTCCCGAGACACACGCGTACTACGACCCCGACCCGTTCCGAGTGCTCGAACAGTTGCGCGAGGAGGGCGAGATCGACCACGCGGGCGTCAGCGTCGAGAAAGTCGAACAGGCGACCAAGGCCATCGAGTACGACGTCGTCGAGACGGTCCAGATCATCTTCAATCCGCTCCGCCAGCGTCCGGCCGAGCGCTTCTTCGAACGGGCCGCCAGCGAGGACGTCGGCGTCATCGTCCGCGTGCCGCTGGCGTCGGGGCTGCTCGCCGACGCCTTCGAGAGCCCCGAGGACTTCGACGAGGGAGACCACCGACGGACTGCCGCCGAGGAGGGCGTCGCGGCGGGCGTCGGCCGCGAGGGCGGCGAGACGTTCGCGGGCGTCCCCTTCGAGGACGGCCTGCGCGCCGTCGCCGATCTGCGGCCGTTCGTCCCCGACGAGGCGACGATGGCTCAGTTCACGCTCCGGTGGATCCTCGACCACGACGCCGTCTCGACGGTGATCCCGGGCTCGACCACCCCGGAACACGTCGGCGAGAACGACGACGCCGCTGACCTCGCCCCGCTCTCTCACCAGACCCACGGCGCGGTGCGGGACATCTATGAGGAGCACGTCGCGGACTTCGTCCACCACCGCTGGTGAGGGCGCGCCGCGTCAGCCCGTGAACCCCCGGTCGCCGGATCCTCGACCGCCCGCGAGGCGGTCTCGACAGCGCCGCCGACCACGGGACTCCGGAACCTTCTTGTAGTGTCGATACGGCCACGTCTCCCGTTCACTGGGGAGCGATAGGGAGCGGTACGTGGGTGCGTTTCAGCCGGAGATTTCAGCCGGGCGATTCCGTCGCTGTCGGTCGGATCTCCAGCGGAAAGCGTCGGGTTCGCGCGGCGGTTTTCGAGGCGCGCGCTCCACACGACGGTACGCGCCGAGCGGCTCTGTCGGACCGCTACGACAGGTTCCGTCCGAGGACGTACAGCGGCGCGCCCAGCGCCGCGATCGTCCCGATCCAGACCAGCAGGACCGCGCCAGCGAGCGTCGCCGAGAGCGCGGTCGCGATCGTTCCCATCCCGACCGCGAGGACCAGCGGGACGAGCAACACCCCGGCGACCAGTGCCACGAGCGACCGGCCGCCGACGCGCCGGGCCGTGCCCATCGGCAGGAACAGTCCGATTCCCAGGAGCGTCACCGCGAGCGCGCCGCCCGCGCCGCCGCGGACGGCGTACGCGAGCGCCGCCGCGGCGGCCGCCGCGAGGACGACCGCCGCCAGTCGTCCGGGCGACCGCCCCGCGACCGCGTTCGCCCCGGCGACGACGGCCGCGTAGAACGCCCCCAAGAGGGCCAGCGCAACCGTCGCGCGGCCGGGGCTGACCAGCGACCCGACGACGCCGAGCAGGCAGACCCCGACGCCGACGCCGAGCAGCGCCCGCCGGATCCGGTCGGGGTCGATCGCAGGGACGCGCTCGTCGAACTCCAGCAGTGTCGCGGTCACGGCGCCGAGCAGGAGCGTCGGGACCGCGACGACGGGCGCCAGCAGGGGGCCGGTTCGGGCGAGCGCCGACAACAGGACGGTCAGTACCGTCGCCGGACCGGCCAGCGGCCCCGGCGGCGCGAACGCGAGGGCCGTATCCCGTGAGAGGCCCAGCGCCGCGTCGTCGCCGTCCGCGATCCAGACGACCGATCCCTCGGTCGTCTCCATGCCGTCGACGCCGCTGGTGACGATGGTGCCGTTCGGGCCAGCCATCTCGAGGCGATCCGCGACCACGCGGACGCCGCCCTCGTGGCCGCCACGGGTGAGGAGGTCGGCGTAGACGACGCCGCGGGGGCCGGTGCGGGCCGCGTCGGGTACGTCGAAGTCGACTACGAGCGTGTCGTTCTCGACGCTCGTGGTGAGATTGCGGGGGTCCTCGACCACGGTCCGGCCGTGATCGTACGTCTCGCGGACGACATGCTCGCGGAGGGTTCCGTTGGCGGCGAGTCGGTCGGCGGCGCCTGGGGTGACCCGGACGCGGGCGTGCCAGTGGCCGGTGCCGTCGGCGCCGAACCGGAGGGCGAGGGCGCCGTGTTCGACGTTCAGCGGGACGCCCTGCTCTGGCGCTTCCGTCGAGAGCGCGTCGCCACAGACTCCGCAGAGTTCCTGGGGCGGTGGCGCGGCGGTGGCGGGCGCGACCGCCGTCCCGGCGACGGCGAGGACGAACACGGCCGCCAGCGCGGCAACTACGTGGAGGGAAAGGCGGCGGCTGACCATCACGCGGACGCTCTCGGCGGCGCGGCAAGTACGTTGTGGCGCGGCGGCCGCCGAGGTCGTGGCCCGACAGGCCGTCATCGACGTTTCGATCCGATACGCGGACCGTTCGGATAGAAATTAATACCACCGGACGTACAGGTGTAGATCCATGTCCGGAGACCCCGTGTCCACCGAGCGACTGTCGGAGTACGCCACGCCGCTGGAGACGACCGACCCGACTGCTGATCTCGACGACCTCCGCCCGCTTACCGACTGGTTCGAAGACGCAACCGTCGTCGCGCTGGGGGAAGCGACCCACGGGACCCGGGAGTTCTTCCGGCTGAAACACCGGCTGATCCGGTTGCTCGTCGAGGAGTTGGGATACAGAGCGGTCGGGCTGGAGGCGAGTTTCGCGGAGACGCTCGCGATCAACGACTACGTGGTCCGCGGCGAGGGCGACCTCCGGGAGGCGCTGGCCGGGATCTACTTCTGGACCTGGGACACCGAGGAAGTGCTCGCCCTGATCGAGTGGCTTCGCGAGTTCAACGCGGAGCGACCGCTCGACGACCGCGTCCGCTTCTACGGGTTCGACATGCAACACACCCAGCAGGCGGGCGCCGCCGTCAGCGAGTTCCTGGCGACGGTCGACCCCGCGTATCTGCGCGAGGTGAGTCACGGTCTCGGGCGCATCGAGCGGATGGTGTTCAAAGACGCCGAGTCGGCCGACGACCGGTGTCTGATCGAGGCCGAACGGGACGCGGCCGCGCTCGCGGACCGCCTCGACGAGCACGAACGCGAGTACGCGGCCCGGACCTCCGAGCGGGAGTGGCGACTCGCCCGACAGCACTGCCGGGTGCTGGAACAGGCCGTCGATCAGACCGTCGAGCAGGTGACCGAGGGATACATCGCGGCCGCCAGGCTCCGGGACCGGTACATGGCCGAGACCGTCGAGTGGCTTCTGGACTACGGGGACGCCGATCGGATAGCGCTCTGGGGTCACAACGCCCACGTCGCCAGGACCGGCGACGACGAGGGGGACAGGCGCCCGCTCGGCTCACACCTGGCGGGGACGTTCGGGGACCGGTACGTCGCGGTCGGCTGTGAGTTCTGCCGCGGGTCGTTCCGTGCCCGCCCGTGGGAGAGCGAGGGGGACCGGTCGGTCGAGGAGTTCACCGTCGAACCGCTACCCGAGCGCGGACCGGACCTGGTCGACGCGGCCGAGGAGCGAGACCCCTCTAGCGAGGATCTCCCGGAGCCGCTCCTCACCGCGGCGCTCTCGGATCTGGCGACCGACCGAGCCTGCGTCGACCTCGGGGCGGCGGACGCCGACCCGGAGCTATCGGGGTGGCTCGACCGACCGCACCTGATGCACGCTATCGGCGCCCTCTTCTCAGAAGGGGAGCGCGAACATCACGCCTACGGGGCCGTCCGTCCGACCGAGCAGTTCGACGGCCTCCTCTACGTCGAGGAGTCGACGCCGTCGGTCCCCGTCGACGACTGACGCTGCCGATCCGCCGATACGCCGGTGATCACTCCTCGTACTCGTAGAACCCGCGCCCGGTCTTCTTCCCGAGGTCGCCAGCCTCGACTTTCCGCTTGAGCAGGTACGCCGGTTTGTACCGGTCGCCCAGTTCCTCGTGGAGGGTCTCGGAGGCGTGCAGGCAGACGTCCAGCCCGATGTGGTCGGCCAGTTCCAGCGGCCCCATCGGGACGTTCGTGCCCAGCGTCATCCCGCGGTCGATGTCCGCCTTCGAGGCGACGCCCTCGTCGTAGGCGCGGATCCCCTCGTTGAGCCAGGGCATGAGGATCCGGTTGGTGACGAACCCGGGTTTGTCGTCGGCCTCCCAGGTCTCCTTGCCGAGGGCGGCAGCGAAGTCGTGGGCGAACGCCGCCGTCCCATCTGCGGTCTTCTCGCCGACGACGACCTCGACCCCCTCCATGACGGGCACGGGGTTCATGAAGTGCAGGCCGACGACATGTTCGGAGCGGTCGGTCGCGGCCGCGATGGTCGTGATCGAGAGCGTGCTCGTGTTGGTCGCCAGCACCACGCCGTCGTCGACCACGTCGTCGAGGTCCGCGAACACCCCCTGTTTCACGTCGAGGTCCTCGACGACGGCCTCGATCACGACGTCGGCCTCGCCGAGGTCCGCCAACTCGGTGGTCCCGCGGACGCGGTCGAGGGCGGCGTCGGCTTCCTCGGGCGTGAGGCGGTCGCTCTCGACGCGCCGGTCCAGGCCCGTCCCGATCCCGTCGATCCCCTTCTCCACGAGGTCGTTCTCCACGTCGCGCACGAGGACGCGGTAGCCCGCCTCGGTGGCGACCTGCGCGATGCCCTGCCCCATCGTCCCGGCGCCGATCACGCCTACCGTCTCTATCGAGTCGAGTTCGCGCATACCGATCGGTGGGGCCGCCGCCTGTGTAAGCCTGCCGACGGATCTGTCGCCGACAGTCCGGAACAGCGGCGGCACCGACCGTAAATAAAACGGTTCCTAATCGCCGTTACGGTGTGTCTTACCCCACATACACGCATTTACTCTGTCGGTAGTAAATCGTGCCAGAACGAAGATATATACGCCCGGTCGGAGTACAACGAATCGAAATGCGCCCCATCGACGCTCCGCTCACACGAGAGGGGAAGGCACTCATTCTGGCGTACGATCACGGGATCGAACACGGGCCGACGGACTTCACGCCCCGTCCCGAGAGCGCGGACCCCGAGCACGTCTTCGAGATCGCGACACACGACGCGGTCACGTCGCTCGCGGTCGGCAAGGGTATCGCCGAGGCGTACTATCCGTCGTACGACGACGAGGTGTCGCTGCTGGCGAAGCTCAACGGCACGTCGAACCTCTGGATGGGCGAACCCGACAGCGCGGTCAACTGCTCGGTCGAGTACGCCGCCGAGGAACTCGACGCCGACGCCATCGGCTTTACCGTCTACGGCGGCTCGAACCACGAGGTCGAGATGTTCGAGGAGTTCCGCGAGGTACAGGAGAAAGCCCGGGAGTACGACCTCCCGGTCGTGATGTGGTCCTACCCCCGCGGACAGGGGATGAAAAACGACACCAGCGAAGAGGTCATCGCCTACGCCACCCGCCTGGGGCTGGAACTGGGTGCGGACGTCGCGAAGGTCAAATACCCTGGGAGTCCGGACGCGATGGAACGAGCCTGTCGGATGGCCGGGCCGACGAAAGTGGTCATGTCCGGCGGGTCGAAGATTTCCGACCGGGAGTTCCTCGAGATGGTCGAGTCGTCTATCGAAGCCGGTGCGGAGGGGCTCGCCGTCGGACGGAACGTCTGGCAGCGCGACGACCCCGAGGCGATCCTCGACGGACTGGAGCGCGTGATCTTCGAGGGCGCCTCCGCCGAGACGGCGCTTCAGGAGACATGAGCGACGCCTCGGGCGTGCGAACGTGGGTCGGGGACGACGGCGTCGACCGGATCTTCGACGCGGTCTGTGACACCGCGGCGGAGATCCGGACGGCGCTGGTCGACCGCCGCGAGACGCTCGACCGCGAGAACCCCTCCGGCGACGCGGTGAAAGCCGCCGACGTCTACGCCGACGAGCGCCTCGAATCGGCGCTGTTCGAGACGGGCGCCGTCGCCGCCTACGCCAGCGAGGAGCGCGACGCGGTCGTCGACGGCGACGGCACCTACCACGTCGCGGCCGACCCGCTGGACGGCTCCTCGAACCTCCGGCCGAACAACGCCATGGGGACCATCGTCGGCGTCTACGACGCCCCACTGCCCGCGAGCGGGCGGGACCTCGTCGCCGCGGCGTTCGTCCTCTACGGGCCGAACACGACGATGGTCGTCGCCGACGGCGAGACGGCCAGCGAGTACCTCCTCCGGGACGGCGACCGGCGTCTCCTGACCGAGGGCCTCGCGCTCCCCGAGGAGCCGACGGTGTACGGGTTCGGCGGTCGCCGCCCGGACTGGACCGCCGGGGTCCGGGAGTTCGTCGCGGACGTCGAACAGCGTCGTCTGAAACTGCGCTACGGCGGCGCGATGATCGCGGACGTCCGGCAGGTGCTGACCCACGGCGGGATCTTCGCCTACCCCGAACTGGCCGACCGGCCCGAGGGCAAACTCCGCTACTGTTTCGAGTGTGCCCCCCTCGCGCTGGTCGTCGAGTCCGCGGGCGGGCGCGCCTCCGACGGTGCGGGCGACCTGCTCGACGCCGATCCCCCCTCGCTCCACGCCCGGACGCCGGTCTACCTGGGCAACGCCGACCTGATCGACGACCTCGAAGCGTCACTGGACTGATACGGGTTATTGTAGATCAGTTCCGGATAGCGCCAACCCCGGGGTTGGCGCGTACCGATACATCGCTACAATAAACCGTATGAACGGGCGACGAGCGGCGCTCGGCCGACCGGGGGCACCGACACCCGCGGGTGCCGACGAACGCCGATCGATGCTTTTCACTTGGTGTAGTCCGAACGGACGGCGATGACCGACTCCGCGGACGCGACGGCGACGGCAGAGGGCATCACCGCCACGTACACCGAGACGGAAGCCGAACGAGTCCTGGCGTTCGAGGCCGACGGCGCGACGGCGGCCGTCGCGCAGAACGTCGACGGCTACGCGATGCTGAAGGTCCGGCCGACGGCCGACGGCGACGAACTCGAGCGCTACTACGGGTTCGACATGGCGCTGGACCACGCCGCTGAACTGCTGGGCGTCTCGCCCCACGACCTGCCGGTCCCCGACGCCGCGGCCGATATGGGGATGTAAGCCGGGCGCGAGCACGCTCGTACGTGACGGGTCGCTGTCGCGCTCGCCACACGGCTTTTACACGCGCCCGACGTACCTCGTCGCATGAACGCACGAATCGCTGGCGTGGGGCTGACCCGCTTCGGGAAGTTCCCCGAGCGGACCAGTCGCGACCTCTTCGCCGAGGCGGGGCTGGCGGCGCTCGACGACGCCGGGGTCGACCCGGACGACGTCGACGCGCTCTGTTACGGGAACTTCATGGGGGAACTCGCCGAGCACCAGGGCCATCAGGGGCCGCTGATGGCCGAGGCCGTGGGACTGGACGTGCCAGCGACGCGCTTCGAGAGCGCCTGTGCCTCCAGCGGCGCGGCCGTCCGCGAGGCCGCCACGGCCATCGCGGCCGGACGGGCCGACGTGGTCCTCGTCGGCGGCGCCGAGCGCATGACCAACGTCGGCACCGCCGCGGCGACCGACGCGCTGGCCATCGCCGCCGACGACCTCTACGAGATCCGCGCCGGACTCACCTTCCCCGGCGCCTACGCCTTGATGGCCCGGTCGTACTTCGAGCAGTACGGCGGGTCCCGCGAGGACCTGGCCCACGTCGCGGTCAAGAACCACGACCACGCCCTCCCCAACGAGTACGCGCAACTCCGGACGGAGATCACGGTCGAAGACGCGCTGGAGGCGCCGCTGATCGCCGATCCCCTCGGCCTCTACGACTCCTGTCCGATCACCGACGGCGCGAGCACGCTCGTCCTCACCAGCGCCGAGTACGCCGACTCGCATGGCCTCGATGCCGGGGTCGCAGTCACCGGATCGGGCCAGGGCGGCGACCGGATGGCCCTGCAGGACCGGCCGACGATCCCGGCCACGCCCGCCGCCGACGACGCCGCGGCCGAGGCCTACGCGGACGCCGGGATCGGCCCCGACGACGTCGACGCCGTCGAGGTTCACGACTGCTTTACGATCGCGGAGGTGATGGCCTTAGAGTCGCTTGGCTTCTACGAGCGCGGCGAGGCGATCACCGCCGCCCGCGAGGGCGAGACCCACGCCACCGGCGAACTGCCCGTCAACCTCTCGGGCGGCCTGAAGGCCAAGGGCCACCCGGTCGGCGCCACCGGCGTCGCGCAGGTCGTCTCGCTTGCGAAACTCCTTGACGGCGAGTCGTCCTGGAGCGACGACGTGAGCGAGGCCACCGTCGGGGTCGCCCACAACGCGGGCGGGACGGCCGCCAGCGCGACGGTCCACGTCGTGGAGGTGGTCGCGTGAGCGAGACCGCCCGCGACGGCGAGTTCGACGACCTGCTGGACGCCATCGCCGACGGCGAGGGCTACTCCCTCGAATGCCCCGAGGGGCACGGATCCCTGCCGCCGCGACGAGTCTGTCCCGAGTGTGGCGCCCGCGACCTCACAGAGACGCCGCTCCCGGCCGTCGGGGAGATCCGCACCCACACCACCATCTCGGTGCCGACCCCGCAGTTCAGCGAGGACGCCCCCTACGTCACCGCGATCGCCGACTTCGACGGCGTCGGCCTGACGGGCGTCGTCCGCGGGATCGACCCCGACGAGGTGGAGATCGGTCTCACCGTCGGCGTCACAGTCGGGGAGCGCGAGACGACCGGCGACCGACTCGTCGTCTTCGAACCGCGCTGAGACGGCCGCCCTGTCTCTCGACGCCGATCAGTCCTCGTCGGGCCCCGCGTCGTCGTCGATCTCGATGTCGACGGGGTCGTCGAGTGTCTCGCCGCGGACGACCTGGCTGACGAACTGCCGGGGGTGTTCGACGTGTGGCTGGACGTCCGACTCGTCGAAGACGACGAGGCGCACGTCGGCGGCCTCGGCGAGTTCCTCGCCCTCGGAGAGCGGCGAGACGGTCGCCTGGCGCCCCCAGATCAGCGTCATCGGGACCTCCAGGTCCGCCAGCGTCCCCGCGAGGTCGAGGTCGGGGTCGAGAAAGCCCGCGAAGAAAGAGGCGGGCGCGAAACGCGCGCCCTGCTGGTGTGCGGTCGTCCACTGGTAGTCGACCAGGTCTTCGGTGACGTTGGCCTCGTCGTAGTAGCCGTGGTCGGCGTTGAAATATCGGATCGCGGGCTTGCACGTCGCGAGGTTGAACAGGCCCGTTCCGACGACCGGCGAGCGGACGAGCGACCGGAGCCACGTCCGGCGTCCGGGCATCGTCTCGGCGGTCGGACAGACCAGGACGAGTTCCGACACCGCCACGCGGTCGGCGGCCGCCGCGGCGTAGCCCCCGCCCAGCGAACTCCCGATGACGACCGGTTCGTCGGCCACGTCCTCGAGGAAGTCCGTGACGAAGGCGGTGTACAGCGATCCCGAGTAGACCAGCGGCGGCCGGTCGGACCGGCCGAACCCGGGGAGATCGGGGACGATCACGTGGTACTCGTCGGCCAGGTCCTCGGCGACGTGGCGGAACTCGTGGCTCGACCCCGAGGCGTTGATGCCGTGGATCGCCACCAGGTCCTCGTCGTCGGGGTCGCCGAGCGTGGTGTAGGCCACGTCGAACCCACGCCAGCGGTAGGTGTTGTGGTCGCCGGAAAGCGCCGGTTCGAGGTCGCCAGCGGAGCGCGTCAGCGCCCGGTTGGCCAGCGCCGTCGCGCCGACCGCGCCGAGCGCCGCGCCGACCGCCTTTCGTACTCTCATAGACGACGAAACGGACGACAGCGATTTATACGTGACGGGCGGGTGATCGGTTTCCCCGGGTTCGTCGGGCGAGCCCGCGCCCACAGGGTCGGCGGTCTCACTCCCGCCGCTCGCGCACGCAGTCGGCGATCGGTTCCAGCACCTCGTCGGCCACCGTGTAGGGGTCGGTTTCGCGATCGGCGACCGACGCGGCGAGATCGTCGAGGCCGCCGCGGGCCTCGATCTCCTCGCTCAGCAGGGCGTGGACGTCCTCGCGCAGGAGCGTCCGGATCTCCTCGGCGTGTCGCGACCGCGCTCGCTCGGCCAGCAGGCCCGACGCCGCCAGATACGACCGGTGGTCGGCCAGCGCGTCGAGCACGTCGTCGATCCCCTCCCCGCGGTTGGCGACTGTCTCCACGATCGGCGGCTCCCACTCCTCGCCGCTCTCGTCGTCGTCGCCACCGTCTGCTCCGGCCGAGTCGTCGTCACTGCCGTCTGCTCCGGCCGAGTCGGCGTTGTCGCTGGTGACGACCCCGTGGTGGCCCGCGGCGGTCGCGGCCGCGCCGTCGCGCATCCCCAGCATCTCCCGGAGTTCCTGGACGGTGCGGTCGGCCCCCTCCAGGTCGGCCTTGTTGACGACGAACAGGTCGGCGATCTCGAGGATCCCCGCTTTGAGCATCTGGACGTCGTCACCGCTACCGGGCGGGACCAGCACCGCGACGGTGTCCGCGGTCCGGACGATGTCGATCTCGTTCTGTCCGGCGCCGACCGTCTCGACGATCACTTTGTCCTTGCCGAAGGCGTCGAGCGCGCGGACGGCGTCGGTCGTCGCCGTCGAGAGGCCACCGAGGGTGCCGCGGGCGGACATCGACCGGAAGAACACGTCCATGTCGCCGATGTTCGAGGCCATCCGGATGCGATCACCGAGGACCGCCCCGCCGGTAAAGGGCGAGGCGGGGTCGATGGCGATGACGCCGACGGTCAGGCCCGCCTCGCGGTAGGCCGCCGCGAGTTTGTCCACGAGCGTCGACTTGCCCGCGCCCGGACTGCCGGTGATCCCGATCACGTCCGCGTCGCCGGTGTGGGCGTGCAGCGCCGAGACGAGGTCGCGATAGCCCGGCGCGCGGTTCTCGATCTTCGTGATCGTCCGGGCCAGCGCGCGGTGGTCGCCGTCCAGCAGGTCCGCGACCAGGTCCCCGCTCACGCGCGACACCCCCGCCAGTCGCTGGCGTCGACCGTCGGCCGTCCGCCCGCGCCACGGGTCGGTCGACCCCCGGCGGGCGGCCACCCCCCGCCCGCGGTCATCGTCGCTCGGGCGCGTTCTCGCGGACGTACTCGATCATCTCGTCCATGGACGCGCCGGGGCCGAAGATCTCGGCGACGCCCAGTTCCTTCAGATCGGTCTCGTCGTCGTCGGGGATGATCCCGCCGACGAGGACCAGGGTGTCCTCGAAGGCGCCGTACTCACGCAGGCCCTCGAGGATCTTGGGGACGAGCGTGTCGTGTGCCCCCGAGAGGATAGAGATGCCCAGCACGTCGACGTCCTCCTGTACCGCGGCCTGGACCACCTCGTCGGGCGAGCGGTGCAGGCCCGAGTAGATCACCTCGAACCCGGCGTCCCGGAACGCCCGCGCGATGACGTGGGCCCCGCGGTCGTGCCCGTCGAGGCCGACCTTGGCGACGAGACACCGGATCGTCCGCTGTTCGTGCTGTGTGCTCATGCCACAGTGTTCGGCCGCTCTCGGTTTCACGCTTACGGGGCGGCGATAGCTGGCAGTGGGGCGGCGACCGTCCCCCGAGTGCGCCTGTCCGTCAGGGGATCAGTGCCCGTGGTCGGTGAGGTGCGTACAGCCGTCGGCGTAGGTCCGGCAGAGTTCGACCGTCGCGTGGTCGACGCCGTCGTTGGCCAGCGACCGGTGGACACGGTGGGTGACGCGCTCGGCGTCGTCCATCGTCTCGACGGAGGTGGCGACGTGGACGGTCGCGACCGTGATCTGGCTACAGATCTGCCAGGCGTGCCAGTCCTCGACGCGGTCGACGCCGTCGACGGCCTCGACGTCGGTCCGGACGCCGTCGGGATCCACTGGCGTCCGTAGCAGGAAGATGTCGCCGCTCCCGCGGAGCACCTTCCCGGCCGACCACAGGACGAGTCCCGCGATGAGCGCGGCCGCGATCGGGTCCAGCGCCGTGACGCCGGTGACTTCGACGGCGAGGACCGACACGATCACGGCGACAGATCCGCTGGCGTCCCCGAGCAGGTGGTAGAACGCACCCCGCTCGTTGAGGCTCATCTCCCCGCCCTGGAGGACGAGGACGCTCCCGACGTTGATCGCCAGTCCGCCGACGGCGATGGTCAGCGTCGGCACGACGCCGATGTCGACGGGCGTCAGGAACCGCTGGTAGGACTCCCAGAGGATGAACCCGACCATCGGGACCAGCAACACGCCGTTGAGAAACGCCGCCAGCGGCTCTATCCTGTGGAGGCCGTACGACCACCGGTCCGAGACGTCGTATCGGTCGGCGACGTACGACGCACCGAAGGCCATCACGTACGCCAGCGCGTCGAACAGCATGTGGACGGCGTCGCTGAGCAGTGCGACGGACCCGAACAGGAGCCCTCCGGCGAGTTCGGCGACGAACCCCAGGAGGTTGATCCCCGAGACGAGCGCCAACTTCCGACTGCTCGTTGACGCCCCGTGATCGTGGCTGTGACCGTGGTCGGCATCCTCGCCGTGTCCGTGTCCGGACACCTCTCTGTCGTCGTGTTCGGCTCTTCTGTCCCCGTCGTGGTCCTTTTCGCCACCGTGGTCCGTATCCGTATGGTCGTCGTGACCACGACCGCTGACGCCGTCGTCGTACATCCGTATTGGACGCTATCCGACGGAGTGTTATGAAAACACCTGTTATAAACTGGCTTTATTTAGGTACGTTTAACAATCTAAACGAACTAAGTTAATAACGCTGTCGGTGGATCCTGCATCCACCGCGGCCGACACTCGGTCGGGACGCCGGTCCGAAGCGAGTATAGGGGCGGCGTCCCCAGTGCCGGTATGGCAGTCGCAGAGTCGCTGCGGTCGCGTGCACGCGCCAGTCCGCGCCGGGTGACGGCCGTCCTCTCGCTGGTGGGGTACCTGCTGGTCGCGCTGGCGTTCTCGGGGTCGGATCTGTTCCCGACGGTGAGTCGCGAGACGGTGATCCTGCTGGGCGACGCTATCGCCGTCGTCAACTCGCTGGCGCTGGTGGCTATCCTCGCCGGGGTGTGGTTCATCCGCAACGGCCGGGTCCGCAGACACCGCGCGGCCATGCTGACGGCCTTCTCGCTGATCCTCGTCTTTCTGGTCATGTACCTGCTGAAGGTCGGCGGGGGATTCGAGAAGGCCATCGACGCGACCGGTCCGGTCTACTACGCGTATCTGGCGATGCTGGCGGTCCACATCGTGCTGTCGGCGGTATCGGTCCCGGTCGTGTTACACGCCGTCGTACTGGGACTGACCCACTCACCGGCGGAACTGCGCGAGACGGTCCACGCCCGCGTGGGCCGGATCGCCGCCGCGGCGTGGGCGTTGAGCCTCTTTCTCGGCGTCGTGACGTACGTCATGCTCAACCACGTCTACGGGTGGGATCCGCGGGGTCACAGCGCGCTTCTCGTGGTGGTCGGTCCGCTGATCCGGTCGCTGCGCCCGCAGGGCCGCGCCGACTGAGGCGGTTTCTCGTAGCCACGTCCCGGGACGCGCCAACCCCGGAGTTGGCGCTACCCGGAAATAACCCGAAACGTTCCGTCTGGCGCCGACCGCCCCCAGCGTTTTCTCGTCGGCTGTGGTACACGAACACATGTCGCGACCGTCAGACGAGGGCGGCGGGGAACCGACAGCGACCGAGGACCGGCGGCGACTCTGTGACTTCTGTCGGTTACCGATTCCCGAGTCGACGGTCACGGCCGAGCGACACGGCGAGACCTACCGGTACTGTTCGGCGGCTTGCCGGGACGCCGTCGAGGACTCCGGGTCGGTGTTCACACAGTACCACGGTTTCCGCCGGACGCCGACCGGGGTCGCCCCGCTCGACGACGCGCTCCCGCAGGGGGTCCCGCGCAACTCCTTCGTGTTGCTGTCGGACCTCGCGGGGACCCGGTCGGAGGCCGTCCAGGCCGAGCTCGTCTGGCGCGCGCTCCAGCGCGGCGAACCGGTCGTGGTCGTCTCCTTTCTCGAACCGCCGATGTCAGTGGTCCAGGAGTTCGTCACGCTGGACTGGAACGTCCTGCCGTACCTCGAATCGGGCCAGTTGCACATCGTCGACTGTTTCACCTACCGTCTGGAGAACCGCGAGCGGATGTACGACCGCCTCGACGACTGGAACCGTCACCTCTCGTCGGTCGCCGAGGGCGCGACTAGCACCGTCCGGGACCCCTCGGCGGTGGGGGAACTCCAGAACCGCATCGACGCGGCCCTGGAGTCCCACGACATGGAAGACCAGGGTATCGTCGTCATCGACTCGCTGACCGAGTTGGGATCGCTGGTCCAGCCCATCCAGGCCTATCAGTTCCTCAAGAACGTCCGGGCGGAGGTCCCCAAGAGCCGGTTCGTCCCCGTCTTCGCGGGTGCGACGGTCTCCGGCGAGAACCGAACGTTCCCCCACGACCTGGAGTACATGGTCGACGGTATCGTCGAACTGAGCCTCGACGACGAACAGGTCGAGGGGTCGCTCCTCAAACGACTGCGCGTCCGGAAGATGCGCGGCGTCCTCACGCTCCCCCAGTGGGTGCTCTACGAGTACACCGCGGGCGAGGGCATCGTCACCATCGAACCCCACCGCGGACCGCCCCACCCGACCGAGGGCGACGGTAGCGACGGAAACGGCGACGAAGCGGAGGGCAGCGACGGGGAGACCGGGAGCGACGGAGGCGCTGACGAGGGCGGCGGGAGCGAGGGGGCGGCGGGCGGCGACGACAGCGGCGGAGACGGAAACACCGCCGCCCCGGGCGAGGGGAGCGGCTAATCCGTCCGCGGGAGGGCGCGCGCCCCGGCGGCGACGAAGCCCGCGGCCAGCACCGCGAGGACGAGCAGGTAGCCCAGTTCCGGCGCGACGGGGCCGGTCGGGATGGCGGCGCGGCCAGCGGTCGTCGCGCGGACCCCGCGGGCGAAGTACGTCAGCGGTGACAGCGCCGTCGCCGGGCGGAACCACGCCGGGAGTAGATCCAGCGGGACGAACGTCTCCGAGAGGAAAAGCAGGGGGAGCGCGATGCCGTTGCTCGCGGCGATGACGCCGTCCTGTGACCCGGCCAGCGACCCGATGATCGCGCCGACGCCACAGAACAGCGCCACGCCCAGCACCACGTAGCCCACGAGGAGTGCGATCACGGTCGCCGACAGCGGGATGGTCGCGCCGGTCAGCGCGACCACCAGCGCCAGCAGCATGAGCGCCGCGAGGCCGATGACGACGACGTTGACCGCGGTCTGGGCGACGAGCCACTCGGTCCGCGAGAGGGGGGTCGTCGCGAGCTTCTCGAAGCGGTTGCCCTCTCGGTGGCGGGCCACCTCGCTCCCGACTCGCGAGAGCGGCGTGAAGAGGACGACCACTGCCAGATACCCCGGGACGTAGTAGATCGGCGGCTCGGTAAAGAGCCCCCCGCTGGCTGGCTGGGTCTGGACCAGCGCGCCGAAGATCACGACGATCAACAGCGGGAAGAAGAAGGTAAAGAAGACCGCCGTCCGGCGCCGGAGGAAGGAGTGCCAGCCCGCGCGGACGGAGGCGGCGACGCGACCGGACCGGGTCATTCTCCCTCCCCGGACGCGGCGGTCGTCGGCCCCGACGACACGCTCCCGTTCGCTCGCTCGCGACCCCGGTCGGCTCGTCCGCCGCGGAACGCTCCGGACTCGTCCGCGAGTTCGAGGTAGACGTCCTCCAGGTCGGGTTCGGACCAGGTCAGCGACTCGTAGTCGGCGTCGGCGGCCTCCAGTTCGTCGACAACCGCCCCGATGGCCTCCGGTGGCACGTCCGAGACGACCAGCGAGTCGCCGCGCCGTTCGACCGCGTAGCCCAGTTCCGAGAGCACCGACGGGTCGGCCGGAGTCTCGATCACGAGGCGACTCGCGCCGCCGTACTCGGCGACGAGACTGTCGGGGTCGTCGACGGCCACGAGTGACCCGTCGGCCAGCAGGCCCACCCGATCGGCGAGGCGGTGGGCCTCGTCCATGTCGTGAGTGGTCAACAGGACAGTGGTCCCGCCCGCGGCGAGGCTCTCGATCAGGCGCCACAGCGCCCGCCGCCCCGCAGGGTCGATGCCCGTCGTCGGTTCGTCGAGGACGAGCAGGTCGGGGTCGTTGACCAGCGCCGTCCCGACGCAAGTCCGCCGCTGTTGCCCGCCCGAGAGGTTCTCGTACCACGTGTCGGCGTCGTCGGTCAGGCCCACGTCCGCGAGCACCGCGTCGACCGACCGGGCGTCGTCGTAGAGGCCGCCGTAGTAGTCGAGCAGTTCCCGCGCGGTGAGGCGCGCGGGCGGGTCGAACGACTGGGGCAACAGGCCGAGTCGCTCGCGGTCGACCGATCGGGGATCGGTGCCGAACAGCCGAACCCGGCCTTCGGCGTCGGTCGTCCCGGTGAGCGCGCGGACGAGCGTCGTCTTCCCGGCGCCGTTCGGGCCGACGAGGCCGAACACTTCGCCCTCGGCGACCGAGAGCGAGACGCCGTCCAGGGCCACTGTCTCGCCGTAGCGCCGCCCCACGTCCTCGGCGACGACTGCGTCTGACATATCCGTGGACAGCGTCCCTCGGCGCAAAGCCTGTTCGGTTCGGCGCCGGGCGCCGCCGCGACGGTTCGGCTGTCGCGATCAGGCGGGTGCGCCCGACTCGTCGGGGACCGTCCCGCCAGCGTCCGCGTCGTCGTCACCGTCCCCGCGACGGCGCTGGGCGATCACCAGCGCGCCCGCGCCGAGGCCGACCGCGACGACGACCAGTCGGACGAGTCCGCCGACGAACGGCAACCGGACGAGCAGTTCGGCGCCGACGACACCGGTACACAACGCCGCCCAGCGGTTGGTCGTCCCGGTGAGCGCGAACGCCTGCGTCGCCAGCGCGAACGCGCCGTAGAGCCAGGCGACCCACAGCGCGACGGCGAACGCGGCACCGCCCGCGAGCGCCAGCGGGATCCCGACGAGAGAGAACAGCAGCACCAGCAGCGTCGCGGGGACGGCGATCAGTGCGACGACGCCGGTCCCGCCCGAGCGGAGCGGTCGGTCGCCGACCGTCGCGGCCACGTCGTCGGAGAACCGCGGGACCGCCAGCAGGAGCGCCCCGCCCAGCAGGAGTGTGGTGGCCGCCCAGAAGCCGTCGACGGCCCACGGCAACCAGTCGGGGGCGTCGAACGTCGTGGGTCCAGACCAGCCAAAGTCGCCCTCTTCGACGGTCCCGTCGACGCGCGCGCCGTCGGCGCGGTCGAGTGTCTCCCCGTAGGTCACGTCGCCGCCCACCTGCGCGGTCGACCCCAGGGAGACGTCCTCGCTGCCGCGCACGTCACCCTCGACGGTGCCGTCGACGGTCACCGTCCCTGCGCCAGCGGTCACGTCGCCGCCGACCGTCGCGTTCCGGACGACGTCGACGGATCCGGCGGCGGCGTCGACGCTCTCGCCGACACGACCCTCGACGGTGACCGAGCCCGCCGCGGCGTCGACACTTCCGGTGACCTCGCCCGCGACGACGACCGATCCGGCCGCTGCCTCGACGTCGCCGTCGACGGTCCCGCGGACGACCACGTTCCCGGCCGTCGCCGTCAGGTCGCCGTCGATCGTCTCGTTTTGCTCGACGACCACGTCGCCGTCGGCCGCGACCCCGCTGTCCGCGGCCGCTCCGTTCCCGTGAGGAACCGATCCGCCGATCGACTGGGCCGCGGCGGGGGCCGCGACGAGGCCGAGGAGGGCGATACAGACCACTGCGACGGCGGCCAGCGACCGCCGTGCTGTACTGTCTCTCATACCCGGAGAGACGCGTGACTACCCGGTAAGTACAGGACGCGGCTTTCCGGGCCGGAAGTCCACCCGAACGTTTATATCCGACCGGCTGTGCCGCTCACGAGCGCGGCCAGCACGGCTTCATACTGTCGGCTGTCCCGTCACGAGGGAATTCGGTCTCGAAGGGGCGGGGTACTCTCACGTCCGCACAGCCGACAGTATCAGACGCCCTCGCGGCCACCGAGGGCAGTCGCGGACGCACGCTCGACCGCCCGGGGATCGAGGTCTGTGTCGGCCCACGCCGGGAGCCGGGTCTCCGCGCCCGGCGGCCGGATCGAGTCGGCGTAGGCGGTGACCTGCTGACGTTCGTCGGCTGGGTCGAACGAGAGGCCGTTGAACACCGCGTCGGTCGCGTACTGGTCGACCAGGCGATCGGCGACGGTCCGGTAGCGGTCCCGGAGCGCGTCGAAGTCGGGGTCGACACCGCTGTCGGCTAGCGCGCGAAAGAGCGCGGCGGCGACCTCGTCGGCCATATCGGAGAGGCCCTGCGGCCCGCCGACGGCACGGTGGTCGTGCTCGTGGACGCCCAGGTCGACCTGTGCGGTCCCGTCGAAACCGGCGGTCCGGAAGGCCTCGCCGAGCGTCCCGACTTCCAGCCCCCAGCCTCGCTGGGCGCGCAGCCGCCGGGCGAGGTCGCTCGTCGCGGCGAACTCCCCGGCCAGCGCGTAGCGGAAGGCGCCCAGATAGTCGACGACGGGGGCGTCGCTGCTCTCTGCCAGCGCGGCGACGAGCGGTTCGTACAGCAGACGGCAGAGCCGCCCGTAGAGACGGCCGTTCTCGACGCGGGCGTAGTACCCCTTGACGAACTCGTAGCCCTCGCCCAGCGGGAAGAGCAGGCGCGGGACGTGCTCGGGCCCGTAGGTCGTCGCGTCGGCGTCGTGGACGACGACGAACTCGGAGCGGGCGGCCGCGACGCCCAGCGCCAGCCACACGTCCCGCCCCTTCCCGGCGGGGCCGTCGAGGCCGTACTCGTCGAGGACCGACTCGACGGCGGGGGCGTTACACCACAGCACGTCCGCCCCCGGGGCGACCGAGTCGAGCCACGCGGTCACGTCGGCCAGGCGACTCTCGTCGGTCCGGAGTGCGACGATCACCGACGCAGGTGACAGGTCCGTCAGCGTCGAGAGGACGCGCTCGGCGGCGAGACTGGCGTGATCCCGCCCGGTCAGCGGGACGACGACCGTCGCGCGGGCCAGCGGCGCGTCCGGGGCGGCGCCGCCGAAGTCGTGTAGCGTCGCCACCCGTTCCTGTACGTACTCCATCGGCCCGGCCTAGCGACCCGATCACAATAGGTCCCCCGTTCTCGGCCCTTCTCTCGTTTGCGAGTCGGATCCGTACCGGTCGCACTTACGCCTCCGCGCCCGTCGGGAGCAGCCCGCCCCGCTCGGCGACGACGAGTCCGGCGAGGACGACCAGCAGGACGGCCGCGAACGCCTGGAAGACCAGGTCGAAGGTGACGCCCGCGTCGACCAGCAACCCGACCGCGCCGCTCCCCCCGGCCTGAATGGCCATCATCGTCGCCGAGTAGGCGGCGTAGGCGCTCGCGCGGTGGCGGTCGGGGAGCGTCCCGAGGAGGTAGGCGTCGACCGCCGGGAAGAGGCTGTGGATCACGAAGCCGAGGACGACGCTGACGGCCGCCAGCGCGAGGAAGCCGTCGGTGACCGTCAGCACGACCAGCATCGCGGCGAACCCGCCGACGACGGCGAGCATGTACGGGACGACGGGGAACCGGTCCGAGAGCCGCCCGGACAGGAGAAACGCCGGGACGCCAGCGCCGAAGGTCAGCGAGAGCAGTTGCCGCGCGGTCGGTTCGGCCACTGACTTGGCGGCGACGAGATAGGAGACGTAGAAGTTGAACACGCCCTGCCAGACAAACCCCGCGACGCCGAGGATCACCACGGCCGTGAGGACGATCCGCCACTGGTGGCGAACGGCATCCAGCAGATCGCGGTCGTCGGCCCCCGCATCGGGCAGATCGGTCCGCCAGGCGGCGACGGTGAACAGGACCGTCGCGGCCAGCGTCAGCGCGGCGATGTACTCGAAGGTCGCCTCCCAGGTGTCGCCCGCGAGCACCGCCGAGACGAACAGCGGCGCGCCCACGGCGGCTAGCTGGCTGGCGGTGCCGTGGATTCCGATGGCCTGTCCGATCCGCTCGGGGAACAGTTCGCTCACCAGCGGGTTCGCGGCGATGAAGTAGGCGCCGCTGGCCATCCCCATCATGAGGGCGCTGGCCTGCAGGGCGCGGATCCCCGGCGCGACGGAGGCGACGAAACTCGACCCCGCGAGCAGGAGGCCGGTCGCCAGCACGACGTAGTGGCGAGGGAACTTCGTCAGCGCGTATCCGGTCGGCAACCGCAGGAGCGCGCTGCCGATCCAGACCAGCGTCGCCAGGAGGCCGACCGCGGCCGCGTCGACGACGAGCGCTCTCCGTAGCGGCTCGATCAGGGGTGCGAAGACGAGGCGTCCGAGGTTGACCACGAACACCATCCCGCACAGCGTACCGAAGACCTGGCGACGCGTCACGTTCTCCGCTTTGCCTACCGACGAACAAGCGTTGCGGAACGCCGCGATTCCTGTCAGCGCGCCGTAGCCACGCCCGCCGCGGCCTTTTTCAGCGTCGGTTTCCTACACTCTGACATGAAATCCGTCAGAAAGGGAATCCGGTCGGGGGACATCGAGAAGGACACCTACGAGCGGCTGAACTGTGCCGACTGCGGCGAGCAACTGACGACGGTCAACGATCCGGACGAACTCGGGACGGTCCGGGCCTGTCCGGAGTGTGGCCGCGAGTGGCACGAAGTCGGGTGATCGCGGGCCGTTCGAGGCGGCGGGTCGTCGGCCGACGCGGCTCCGGGGGGACCGCGTCGGGCACGCCGCCCTCTGACGCCGACCCCGCCCCTCTCACTCGAAGACGGCGTCGAACGCCTCGGCGCCCAGCGGCGCGTGGGTCCCGGCGTCGACGTTCTCAGCGACGTGGTCGGGCGAGCCCGTTCCGACGAGCGCGCTGGTCACACCCGGAGCGCTGCGCGCGAAGTTGATCGCCTTCTGGGCTGGCGTCTCCCCGGCGACCCGCTCGGCGACGTGATCGGGGACCTGCTCGGCGAGACGGCCCTGCGCGAGTGCCGCGCTCGCGAACACGTCCAGTCCCGCCTCGTGGGCGAACCACAGGGCCGACTGGTCACCCTCGGCACCCTCCTGTGACTCGACAGTGAAGGCGTCGGCCATCACGACGCTGAACGGGAGCTGGATCGCCCGGAAGTGCGTGGCCGCGTTGCCCGCGCTGTCGGCCGCCGCGCGCGCTCGTGAGACGATCTCGGACAGCGAGAGATACTCCTCGTGCCCGCGCTCGACTCTGAGCGCGTTCCACGTCGCGACGCCGTAGTGGCGCAGGTCACCGGCCGCCGCGCGCTCCTCCAGCCGCTCGAAGGCCGCCTGTAGCTGGTCGTAGACCGCCTCGCGATCCCGGTCGGCGAGTTGCGTCTCGGGGTTGTGGACGTAGTAGCAGTCGATCGTCTCCAGACCGAGGTTCTCCAGGGATCGGTCGAGCTGGTCGTCGAGGAACTCCGGCGCGATGCAGTGGTGTCCCGCCACCAGATCCGCGGGATCGATCAGTCCGGTGTCGACGTACTCGCGGTGGATCCAGCGCCCGGGATCCTCCGGGCGCGTCTCGTCGAAGGGGACGAACCCGCCCTTGGTCGCGACGGCGACGGCCTCGCGGTCGACGGCCGCGGCCTCGACGGCCGCGCCGACGGCGCGCTCGCTGCGCTGGTGGCGGTAGTTGATCGCCGTGTCGACGACGTTACAGCCGCGTTCGAGCGCCGCGGTGATCGCCTCGCGGTAGTCGGCGTCCCGTTCGTCGGTCGGGTCGCCGAGGTAGGTGCCGACGCCGACGCTGGAGACGACGGCGTCGCCGAACCGCCGGAAGTACGTGCGGGCGAACCGGTCGCCGTGCTCGTCGCGGTACGCCCAGGTCGCGTCGCTGGTGGCCATAGGCGACCGTCGGACCGGCGCGGAGAAAAGTCACCGGTCGCGCCCGGCTGCGACGCGGTTCGCCGTCGAGCGGCCGCGCCCGTGCTCACAGGTCGCCGGCCATCGCGGTGAACAGACGATCGACGAACTCGTCGTGGTCGATGCCCTCGCTCGGGCCGATCCCCTCCATGTGATCGATCGACAACTGGCCGCCGCCCATCCGGGCGTGGCCGCCCGCCTCGGCCATCGGGATGTCCTCGACGACCGCCGAGAGGGTCTTGCCCATGTGGACGCGGTCGTCCCGCGACCGGCCCGAGAGGTGGAGCGTGTCGTCTTTCCGGCCGACGACGACGACGGCTGTCACCCCTTCCAGGTGGGTGAGTTCGTCCGCGGCCTGCGGGATAGCGTCGACGTTCGAGACACCGCCGACATCGCTGACGGCGAAGGCGTTGCGGACCTCCCGCCGCTCGATGGCCCGCGCTTTCACGTCGAGTACCTCCGCGTCGACCTGCGGGTTTGCGATGCGGTCGAGGCGGTCCTCGTCGACGCCCGCGTAGAGGTAGGCGCTGGCGGCGAACTCGGCGGGCGAACACCCTTTGGTCAGATGCTTGGTGTCCGACTGGATGCCGTAGATCAGCCCCGTCGTCACGTCCGACGGGACCGTCCCGTCCTCGTCGACCTCGCCCTCGTGGTCGGGGTCCAGGGGCTCCCAGTCCATCTCCTCGAAGTACTCGGCGAAGATGGTCGCACAGGCGCCGTACTCCGGGCGGACGTCGGTGAAGACCGAACCGGTCCCGTCGCCGGGGTGATGATCGACGACGGCGTAGGGGTCGACGCGTTCGGCACCGGAGAAACCCCGCGGTTCGTTGTGATCGACCAGCACGACCGTCTCGGCGGCCAGGTCGTCGACCGTCTCGACCCGGTCGAACGCCAGGTCAAGCACCGTCTCGAACGCGCGGTTCTCCTGGTGGCGGATCTGCCCGGCGTACTGCAGGGTGGTGTCGGTCTCGGCGGCCGCGGCGAGTTCGCCGACGGCCAGTGCCGAGGACATCGCGTCCGGATCCGGGTTCGGGTGCATCAGGATCGCTACTTCGTCGACGCTCCCGAGGTGTCGACGGAGCCGTTCCCCGGGCGTCCGTCGGAAGCGTCGTCCACCCCACCAGAGGGCGAGTACCACGACCAGCACGCCGATCGCGACGGCCGCGAACAGCGCGGGGTCCTCGCGCACGGCCGCAACGGCGGTGTCGACTTGCGCCGGACGACCGACCTGCCCCCCGGTTCGACGTACCATACCTACGAGATGTTCCGTCAAGCGGTATGAATGTTCCCCCAGAGACGTGCCATCGCGGCACGCGGATATCCCGCCGCCCCGGTCGCACACTCACAGCGGGTTCCGCAGATCGTTTCCGACTCCTGCCGACATCGGCGTCGGTGCGTCCCGGTCGATCGCTACGGTGACCCTATCGGTCGGCCGAATAGGACTCGACAGCCGCCCGGTACCCCTCGCGGAAGGTCGGGTAGCGGAACTCGTAACCGAGTTCACGGAGTTTCGCGTTGTCGACCCGCTTGCTCGTCCGGAGGCGACGCTCGACGGTCGCCGAGAGGTCCTCGGCCGCCAGTCGCTCCTCGACGGTCCGCTTCGGCGGTGCCTCGACGCCGCACTGGTCGGCCAGCCAGTCCGCGAACGCCCACTTGGCGACCGGTTCGTCGTCGACGACGTTGACAACCTCGCCACTGGCGCGGCCCGTCTCGAGGAGGTACCGGACCGCCCCGGCCGCGTCGTCGCGGTGGACCATGCTCAGATACCCCTCGGTGACCGGCCCCTCGACGTACCGCTCCAGGCGGTAGCGCTCGGGGCCGTAGAGACCGGCGAACCGGGCGACGGTGCCGTCACACATCTCGGTGGGCCGCTCCAGCGCGATCGACTCGGCCTCGGCGAGTACTTCGGTCTTCTCGGTTGTGGGTTCGATCGGCGTCTCCTCGTCGACGAGCGCGCCGTCGTGGTCGCCGTAGACGCCCGTACTCGACGTGTAGACGATCCGGTCGGGCGCTTCCTCGCGCGCACAGAAGTGGTCGACAGCGGTGCGGAGCCCGTCGACGTACACCTCGCGGGCGGCCGCGGCGCCGCGCCCACCGCTGCTGGCCGCGAACACCACTGCGTCGGCGTCGGGCACCGCCGACAGTGACCCGTCGTCGGTCACGTCCGCCTCGACGGCCGTCAGTCCCGCGTCCTCGACCGCCGCGAGGCCCGCCTCGGAGCGGCGGACGCCGACTACCTCGTGGTCGGGTCCGAGTTGGCGGCCGAGTTCGAGGCCGACGTAGCCACAGCCCAGGATCGCGACGCGCATCTAGCGTTCACCCGCGATGAACGCGTGGAGACGCGCGTACTCCCCGAGCGTGATCGGGTAGCGTCCCTCGATCTTCTGCTGGATCTCTTTGGGTTCCATCTCGTCGTCGATGCCTGCGGCGACGGCCTCCACGTCGAGGACGGCCGTCGTCATTCCCATCAGGAGGATGTCCAGCGCCTCCATCTCGATCGTCTCGGCGTCGGGTCGGCCGTCCTCGGCGGCGAGGATCGCCGCCGCCGTCTCCAGAGTCACCTCCGGCGACTCGCCTGCGGCCAACGCCTCGACCGTCTCGGGGTCGGCGCCCGACCCCTCGGCGACTGTCTCCGCCCCGATACGGTCGACGACCTCGCCAAGCAACTCCTCGTACGCCGTTCGTAGCTCCGCCGGTGTCGACGCGCCCGCCGACTCGAACTCCCCTCGTAGCATACCCGTCCGTTGTGACTCTGCCTACAAGTGGCTATCACTCTGTCACGGCACGCTCGCCCGATCGACTGGGGCCGCTCGGATCGGTGTCGGCCGCGGGGCGGCTACAGCATCCCTCGTGTGACGACCAGTGCGGCGTGGAAGACGACCGTCGCCGACAGCAACGCCCGACCGACGCGGTAGCCGACCAGCGCCCGGTCGAGGCCGCGCGTGAGGCCGGTCGCGAGCGTCGCCAGTAGCGCCGCGAGGACGAGTACGTAGGCGCCGACTGCGGGACCGAGCACTGCGGGGGGGGCGGCCCCCTCGCTCAGCGGGCCGCCGGTGGCCATCCGCTCGGCGAGTGTCACCGTCGCTCCACCGACCAGCGGCGCGAACGCCAGCGCGGTGTTCGACAGCGTCGCCGTGACCCGCCGGATCTCTCTGCGCGCCTCCCGCTCGACCGACTGCAGATCCTCGAGGTGATCGGCCATCGCGACGATGGCACGGCCAGCGGGCCGCCCCTCTGCGGCCGCCAGCGCGAGCAACGCGACGGTGTTGCGAACCCGCTCGCTCGGGACCGTCGCGAGCGCGCCGTGATCGCCGAGAAACGCCTCCCGGACGCCCACGCGGAGGCGGTGCTGTCGCCCGGCGGCGTCGGCGAGAACCTCGCCTGTCGGGCCGTCGACCGTCTCGGCGGCCTCCGCGAGGGCGCGCTCGACGGCCCGCCCGCGCTGGACCTCGCGACCGACGAGATACAGCGCGTCCGGAACGCCCCGCTCGACGGCACGCGTGCGCTCCGCGGCGTCGACCAGCGGCCGACAGGTCCCGACGAGCGCCGTCCCGAGACCGACCCCAGCGCCAGCGGGCGGGCCAGCCCAGGGTGCCACGAGACGACCGGCCAGCAGCCACCCCGCGGCGCCAGCCAGCACACCGGCAACGAGCCACGGCCACCGGCGCCGTGGGACTTCGGGGTGTGACCGCCCGACGGTCGGCGGCGGGAACGCGGCGGGACGCCGGGCGAGCAGCCACGCGCTCGCGGCCAGCAACGCGCAGGGCAACGCCAGGTCGAGGAGCACGATCACGGCTGCTGGGGGGACGCTCAACCCGGCGGTTCCGGCGGCCGGGAGCAGTGCGACAAGCGCCAGCGGGAGGAGCACGCCGAAGGCGTAGAGGGCGGTGGTCGGCCCGCGGACGGCAGCGGCGAACGCGGCCATCCGCTCGCGGGTCCCGTCGAGCGTCGCGGTCAGCGCCGTCTCCAGCGCCCGGTCGCGTTCCCCGCTCGGAGCCGATCCGGCCGACTCGACGAGCGTACACGCCCGTCGTAGCGACGGGAACCACTCGGCCCACTCGTCGGCGAACGACCCGAGTCCCGATCGACCCTCCCGGCGGCCCCGGCGGACGTGCGCCGCGAGGCTCTCGGCGAGGGGGCCCGACCCAGTCTCGGCGGCGAACGCCGCGGCCGTCTCCGGCGTGGGTGACAGGCGCATCCGCAGGACGGCGCGACTCACAAGTCCCGGTGCCGCGCCCAGCGCCCGCGTCCGCCGCGCCGTCGCGAGCAGTCGCGGGGCCCCGCGAGCGGACACTGCGACGACAAGTCCGACCGCCGTTCCGACGCCGAGGCTGGCTGACGGTGGGACCGGTGCGAACGCCGCGAGCGCCGCTGCGGTCAACCCCGCGAACAGTCCCGTCACGTCGCCCGCGCGAAGCACCGTCGCGGCGTCGACTGGCCACCCCAGGAACGCGAGCGACCGCGACAGGTCGGGCGCGTCCCCCGGCGTCCACGGACACAGATCCGCCAACCGGTGTACCACCGCGACGCCCGTCGGCGGCCCCTCGCCGGGCGCCGGAGTCACAGGCGCCCCTCCGTCGCGGTCAGCGCTCGCTCGCGTTCTACCTGCTCGGGGTCCGTGTGGCCGTCGGCGACGAGCGTTTCGAGCCAGGTCTCCCGGCGATCGATACGATCGCGCAACGTCGCGTAGTCGTCTTCGGGCCCCACCAGCGACGCCAGCAGTTCGCTGTTCCCGCGGGCGAGGCGACCGGTCGGTTCGAGGCCGTCGGCCTCGCGCTCGAACAGTGTCGCGAACGTCGGATCGTCGCCGCCGTGGACCTCCTCGATGGTCGCGACACGACGCTCGGTCCCCCCGGGTGTCTCGGCAGCCTCGACGGTCACCAGCAGGTCCGTGGCGCCGAACGACGAGGCCGGGACGCCGAGATCGGTGACGACCCGTTCTCTGACGGCCGCGCCGCCGTCGCCGTGAATCGTCCCCAGCACCGCGCCGTCGCTGGCGCCGACGCGCATCGCCTCGTAGAGGGCGCTTGCTTCCGCGCCGCGGACCTCGCCGACGACCAGCGCCCCCCGCCCCAGGCGCAGGGCCGTCCGCAGCGTCTCGGTCGGCGACGGCCCCTCGCCGTCGAGCGAACTTCGCAGTGCCTGCACGTCACGGCCGGTCGCACGCACGGCGTCGACCGGTAGCTCCGGCGTGTCCTCGATGACGACGGTCCGCGTCCGGGCCGGAATCTCCCAGAGGAGCGCGCCGAGCAGCGTCGTCTTCCCGGCGCCGCGCGGTCCGGCGACGAGCGTCGCCGAACCCGCCTCGACGGCCACCGACAGCAGCGCGCCCGAACGCGGCGACAGCGTCCCGTTCGCGACGAGCGCAGGGAGCGTCCAGGCGTCGCGGTCCTGGGCCCGGAAGGCGAAGGCGACGCCGTCGCTGACCGGATCGGTGACGCCCGCGACGCGAACCTCGCGGCCGCCCGCTCGCGCCGTCGCAGCGAGCGTCGGCGCCGCCCGCGAGAACGACCGCCCGCTCGTCCGCCGGAGCCGCGAGGCCAGGCTCTCGGCGCCCGCTCGCGTCAGGCGGACGTTCGTCCGCATCGCCTCGCCGTCGACCCGGACGCGCAGTGGTGTCTCGGCGACCGGCGCGGTGGCGAAGGCGTCCGAGACGCGGTCGTCGGCGAAGACGTCTGCGAGGACGCCGTACCCCCGCGTGTGTTTGGTCAGGACCGCGCGCAGCCGCTCGACGGGGTCGTCCTCGTCTGCGACAGCCCGCACTGCCCGACCGGGCGTCCGGGCGTGGCCGTCCCGTCCGGTCGCGAAGTGCTCGTAGGCGGCCGCCAGCGTCGCGGCCGTCCCCGGATCGAAGCGCTGTTCGATCGGTTCGACGTGGTAGGTCCGGACGCTGTCGTCGGGCCGCTCGTAGATCCGGACCTCGGCGTCGGTCGGGAGCGTCCGCCCGGTGACGAGGCGCGCCCCGGACGGTGGACGCGTCCCGACGCGGGAGTGGCTCACCGTCGGGCCCGCGAACGGCGCGAGCGCGTCCTCGTAGCCGTCGACGCGGTCGGCTCCCGCCGCGAGTCCGGTTTCGGCCGCCAGCCGCGCTGTCGGTCCGGCCCGACCGGTCGCCTCCCGCGCCGCGCCGAGCGGGTCCCGACACGCGCGTTCGGCGAGTCGCTCGTCGTGGAAGGCGGCGGCGTCCGCGAAGCGCCCGGCCGCGACCAGCAGCGCCGCCGCCCCGTCGACGTAGGCGCGCTCGAGGCCGTCCGCCCGGGTCACCACCGCGGACACGTCGTGCGCCGTGAGTGCGCTCACGACCGTCGCGCGACAGGCTGGCGCGTCGTGCAGTCGCCCGCGATCCGGGCAGTCCTCGGCGTCGACGATCAGTTCGTCACCCGCCGTCTCCGGTCGACAGCGACACTCCCGTTCGGTCTCGCCCCGGACGCGGGCCAGCAAGCCCAGCATGGGCCCGCCTGGCCCCGTCCCGGTACTTGAACCCTCGCTCGTACTGTCGGCTTTCCCGGATCGAAGGTATTCGACGCTCCAGGGTGGCGAATATTTGTACGAACGGATAGCCGACAGTATCACAGCACGTCGCGGACGCGCTGGACGAACCGCTCGGTCCGTTCCGGATCCTGTTCCGGTCGCGGGTCCGACTCGGTCGCGGGATCCGACCCGCCGCCGTCGCTCGACCCGGTTCCGGGCCCCGACTCGGTACCGAGTCCGGACTCGCCACCGGAGGGGGTCCGATCCGGTGTCGACTGAGACGACCCGGCCAGCGGCTCGTCGCTGGTGGTGGCGCCGTCCTCACCGACGACCGGTTCGCCGCTCGTCTCACCGGGTTCACCCGTGACCCTCCGCTCGACGCGCTCGGCAGTCGCGAGGGCCGCGTCGGCGCGGCGTTCGACGTCACGGTTGACCGAACGGACGTTCCCGACGTACCCGCGCAGGGCCTGTACCGCCGCTTCGAGTTCGTCGACCCGGTCCTCGATCCGGTCGAGGCGAGCGTCGAGTCGGTCGGTTGTCTCGGTCAGTTCGGCCGCGTCCCGGAGTTCGGTGAGGTCGGCGTCGCAGTCTCCCAGCGTGCGCTCGACGGCGTCGAGTCGTGCCGCCAGTTCCCGGTCGGACATGGTCCGTGGTGGTCCCGACTTCCTACTTCAACGTTCGGTCCGGAGCGACCCAACGTTCAAGACGCGGTGCCACGAGTATATCCGTATGAAAGTCGTCCTGATTGGTGTCGGCCAGGCCGGGGGGAAGGTCACGGAACGGCTGGCCGAGTACGACTACGACATGGGATTCGGCGCCGTGCAGGGCGCCATGGCCGTCAACACGGCCAAGGCCGATCTACAGAACCTCGATATCGACACGATGCTGATCGGCCGCGACAGGGTCAAAGGACACGGCGTCGGCGGTGACAACGAGCTCGGCGCCGAGATCATGCAGGACGAGGCGACCGAGGTGATGGACGGCCTCGAAGGGAAGCTCACGACCCAGGCCGAGGCGGTGTTCGTCGTCGCCGGACTGGGCGGCGGCACCGGATCCGGCGGCGCGCCCGCACTGGCCCGCGAACTCAAGCGCATCTACGACATCCCCATCTACGTGCTCGGTGTCCTCCCCGGGCGCGACGAGGGTGCCATCTACCAGGCCAACGCCGGGCGGTCGCTGAAGACCATCGTCCGCGAGGCCGACTCCCTGCTCCTCATCGACAACGACGCCTGGCGCTCCTCCGGCGAGAGCATGGGCGAGGGGTACGACCAGATCAACGACGCCATCGCCCAGCGGGTCGGCCTCCTGCTCGCGTCGGGCGAGATCGACGCCGGACAGTCCGTCGCGGAGTCGGTCGTCGACTCCTCGGAGATCATCAACACGCTCCGATCGGGCGGGATGGCGGCGCTGGGCTACGCGAGCGCCCCCTCCAGCGACCAGAGCGACGAGAACGTCAACATCATCACGAGCGTCACCCGTAACGCCCTCCTGACGGGGACGAGCGTCCCGAACGTCGTCGCGGCCGACTCCGCGCTCCTGATCGTCGCGGGCAAGCCCGACCGCATCTCGCGGAAGGGCGTCGAGCGCGCCCGCAGCTGGCTCGAGGACGAGACGGGCAGCCTCGAAGTCCGCGGCGGGGACTTCCCGCTGGACTCCGATCGTATCGCCTCGCTCGTGTTGCTCGGCGGGATCGAGCGGTCCGACCGCATCCACGAGTTCATGGAGCGGGCCCGCGAGGCCAACGAACGGGCCGACGAACCCCAGGAAGACCCCTCCGAGATGTTCGAGAACGAGGAACTCGAAGACCTCTTCTGACCGCTCTCGCCCCCTCGTCGGGGGCCGTCGCTCACGTCCCGGGAGCGCCGCGGAAGCGAAAGCACTAATCGCTGGCCGGGCGAACCTGGTCGTATGGCCGACGACTCCGAGGAAGACGAGGGACCCGCAGTCGAACTCGGTGACGGTGCCCCGGTCGAGGGCGCACCGCTCGCCCGCGTCGCGTCCCGCCTCACCTGGGGAATGGAACACAGCGAGATCGTCCGCCGCGAGGGCGACACCGTCATCCGGACGCCCGACGGTCCGCAGGAACTCGGTGACGTTCTCGACGAGGTCGACGTCCCGTATTTCGAACACCGCCGGGAGTTCACCGACGCCGTCCGCGAGGTCGTCGGTGACGGACCGGTCCCGACCGCCGAGGAGTAGCACCACCGAGTGTCCGCTCGGCGGACTCGTCGCGGAGACGGTCCGAGTCACGCCCCACCGTTCGGGCGATTGAACTATTCGGCCCCCTCACACGACCGTCGAAACGGTTTTGCGGCGGTGTGTCTAATCCGGAACGATGCCCGAGTCGATACGCGTCCTCCACGTCGACGATCAGGGGGATTTCGCGGAGATCGCGGCCACCTATCTCGAACGCGAGGACGACCGACTCGACGTGATCACCGAGACGAGCGCCTCGGCCGGTCTCGACCGCCTCGCAGAGGAGCGGATCGACTGTATCGTCAGTGACTACCAGATGCCCGGGATGGACGGCCTGGAGTTTCTGGACGCCGTCCGCGAGGACTACCCACAACTCCCTTTCATCCTCTTTACCGGCAAGGGGTCCGAGGAGATCGCCAGCGAGGCGATTTCGGCTGGCGTGACCGACTACCTCCAGAAAGACACCGGTACCGACCAGTACGCCGTCCTCGCCAACCGCGTGTGCAACGCCGCCGAGAAGTTCGACGCACAGCAGGCGGTCCACGAGACACGCCGCCGATTCCGGGAACTCCTGCGGAACTCCGCGGACTACATCCACATCGTCGACGCCGACGGGGTCGTCGAGTACATCACCCCGTCCGTCGAGGACCTCCTCGGATACGAACCCGTGGAACTGATCGGTTCGAGCGCGTTCGACAACGTCCACCCCGAGGACCGCCCGCGTGTCCGTGAGGCGTTTCGCGACCTCGCAGCCGACCCCGGCGCCGAGGAGACCATCGAGATGCGCGTGCGCCACAGAGACGGCTCCCACCGGTGGGTCGAAGTGAAAGCGCGGAACCTCCTCGACGACCCCTCGATCGAGGGCATCGTCGCCAACGTCCGCGATATCACCGAGCGGAAGGCGTCCCGTGCGGCGGTCGACTGGCACCAGACGGTCATCCGGAACATGAACGAGGGGGTGTACGTCATCGATCCCGACCTCGACCTCCAGTTCGTCAACTACCGCGTCGAGTCGGTCCCCGGACTCGACGAGGCGGACCTGACCGGTGCGCCGCTGTCGCGACTCGCCGAGGTCGGACTCCTCGGCGCCGGGGAACTGTCAGACATCGAGACCGCCGTCGACACCCTGCTCGCGGGCGACGCCGCGGAGGTCAGCCTCGAACTCGCGCCGTCGTTCCCGGAGGAGACCGAAGCGGTCGAACTCCGGTTACACCCGATCCACTCGGACCAGCGCGGGGAGTTCGTCCTCGGGACGACGCGGGACGTCACGGCCCGCAAGGAACACGAGCGGCGCCTCTCGGAACTCCACGACACGACGCGGGAGTTCATGGGGTGTGACTCCCGGGAGGCGGTCGCAGAGAGCGCCGTCGAGGCGGTCCGAGACATCCTCGACATGCCCGTCAACAGCGTCTACCTCTTCGACGAGGCGACCGGCGCGCTCGAACCCGCGGCGGCGACGGACGACGCACTCGCTATCGTGGGGGACCCGCCGACCTACGACTCGGGCGAGAGCATCGCCGAGACCGTCTTCCACGACGGCGAGTCCAGACTGTTCGACGACGTGTCGAACCACCCCGACGTCTACGATCCCGACACGGATCTCAGAAGCGAGATGATCCTCCCGCTGGGCGAGTACGGCGTCCTGTTCGTCGCCGCGACCGAGGTCGGTGCGTTCGACCAGTCGGACGCCTCGCTGGCGCGGATCCTCGCGGCCAACGTCGAGGAGGCGCTGGCACGGATCGACCGCGAGGAAGCGCTTCTGGAGAGCGAGCAGCGCTACGAGACGCTCGTCGAGAACTTCCCCGACGGCGGCGTCTTCCTGTTCGACCACGACCTGCGGTACACGCTCGCGGGCGGCGCCGGACTGTCCGCGATCGGGCTCTCGACCGAGCAGATGGAGGGGCGGACACCCCACGACCTCTTCCCCGAGGACTTCGCCGAGGAGACCGCAGAGATGTACCGCGCGGTGCTGGACGGTCGCGAGGTCGTCTACGAACAGCAGTACCAGGACAACCACTACCGGGTCCGGGCCGTCCCCGTCAGAAACGAGGACGGCGAGGTCGTCGCCGGGATGGCCGTCTCGCAGAACGTCACCGAACACAGGAAAGACCGGCTGAAACTCCAGCAGCGCAACGAACGGCTCTCGGAGTTCGCCTCGATCGTCAGCCACGACCTGCGCAACCCGCTGAACGTTCTCTCGGGCGCGCTCGAACTCGCCGAGGAGACCGGCGATCCCGAGCACTTCGAGCGGTCGTACCGCGCTGTCGATCGTATGGACGCGCTCGTCGACGACCTCCTGACGCTCGCCCGCCAGGGCCAGTCGATCGACGACTTCGAACCGGTCGACCTCGCGGCGGCCGTCCGGGAGTGCTGGCGGACCGTCGAGACCGGCGACGCGACCCTGGATGTCCGGACCGACCGGACGGTCATGGCCGACGCCGGGCGCCTCCGGCAACTGCTCGACAACCTCGTCAGCAACGCTGTCGAACACGGTTCGGCGAGTAGTCGGCCACAGGCCGACGACGCCGTCGAGCACGGCTCGACGAGCCCTCGGTCGCAGGCTCCCGACGACGCCGTCGCGGACGGCTCCGGCAGCGACCTCACGATCACGGTCGGCAGCCTCGACGACCCACCGGGGTTCTACGTCGCCGACGACGGCGTCGGCATCCCGCCCGACCGCACCGACGAGGTGTTCGAGCGGGGCGTCTCGACCGCCGAGCAGGGGACCGGGTTCGGCCTCGCCATCGTCCGCGAGGTGGCCAACGCCCATGGGTGGGACGTGACGCTCCGCGAGAGCGAGGGTGGCGGCACGCGCTTCGATATCACCGGCGTCGACCGGCCCTGACGGCCCGGAGTCACATCCTCAGGGCTCGTCTTCCGGGTCCGCCTCGTCGCTCGTCGTACCGGTATCCGTCGTCTCGGTCCCGGCGCTCGCCGCGTCGGTCCCGACTTCCGCCTGGAGCGCGGCGATCTCGGCTTCCAGTTCCTCGATGCGCTCCTCGTAGTCGTCCCCCTCCGAGCGGAGCCACAGGCCCGCCAGTATCACGAGTACCAGCGGTATCCCGAACAGCAGGAGCGCGATCAGCAGGATGACGAGCAGTTCGACGCCGCCGGGGACCCCCATCTGGAGCATAGCCGAGCTACGATGGGGGCGCTGAAAACCGTTGCCCGCCAGATAGCAGTCACAGACCCGCTCATACTGTCGGCTATAACATATCGAACGAATTCGCCACCCCGGAGTGGCGAATATCTTCACGAACGTATAGCCGACAGTATCAGAAGTCGGCCAACGACGTCTGGAGGCCAGCGACGAGGGTGGACTTGCGGCGCAACTGGGCCAGCGAGATGGGGAGGTGCGGGACCAGTTCGTCCAGCGCCCCCTTGAACGTCTGTGCGGTGCCGTGCTCGCTGTCGAAGGCGTGGCGGACGCCCTCGCGGACCTGCCAGACACCGACAGGCGCCCAGTAGTCGTCGGTCACCTCGCGCAACACGAGCGCCTTGGCCTGGCGGTCCCGATCCGAGAGGTGTTCGAGCACGCCAAGCCGGGCCGCGTAGTAGGCGCCAGCGGTCTCCTCGACGTAGCCCGACCGTCCTTCGAACCCCTCGTGGGCGCTGGCGAGGTAGTAGTCGGCCCCCTCGGGGTTCCAGACGCTGTCGGGGGCTTTCATCTCGACGAGTTCGTGTTCCCACTGGCCCGGCGCGAGGACGACCCAGTAGCGGTTGCCCATGTACTCGTTGGTCCACACTTCCACTTTGTCGACGGTGTCGGCGTGTTCGAGCCCGCCGCGGAGGTACTTCCCGACGGTGTCGTCGACGGCGGTGATCGACCACCGCGTCGGCACCAGCCGTCGGTTGCGCCCCTGGCCGAGCGCCCCGGCCGAGAGGATGGTGTTGACGTCGTAGACGTCGAACCCGCGCCGGTAGAGGTAGACCATCGCGCCCTCGGCCGCCCAGTCGTCGTCTTCGAGGGTCTTCTCGACCGCCCGGGGGACGTAGGGGTTCTCCGCGAGGTCGGCCTCGCTGGCCTGTGCGCGCGGGCCCCGCGGGGTCGTGATGTCGTCGAACTCGGCGTCTAAGTCGGGTCGGGAGTCGAGGCCGACCTCCACGTCGACGGGGCGGTCGGCGATGGCCACCTCGCGCTGGACGCCGACGAACCCGTCCCAGACGTCCTCGACGTCGACCTTCGCCGACTTCGTGGAGTTGAGCAGCCCGGTGCGGCGCTGGACCACGTCGTCGATGCCGTAGCCCTGCTGGTACCAGTCGCCGCTGGTGGCGAAGTCCGCCGCGTCGGCCTCGTTGCCCACCGGCGAGAGGATGCCCGTCGAGACGTTCGGGTACGACGAGCGGCCGACGAACACCTCCGGGGAGGTGCTGCCAAACAGCGAGTCGCCCTGGAGCGCCTCGTCGAACCCCTGTTTGACGTCGTCGAGGTAGTCGGTGATCTCGTAGGACTTCTCCTCGGCGAGGCGGCGCTTCTCGGCGGCCTCGTCGCGCTGGAAGTCCTCGATGAACTCGTCGAGGCGCATCTATCCGGGGTTCGTGGCACGCGGGTATGAATCTGACTCTCGGCCGGGCGCCGTTCCTCGCTCCGGGTGTCGCCTCCGGTTCGGTCGCCCCGGCGTCACCCGGCGAGCGCGTCGACGATGTCGTCGGTCGCCCGCTTGACGTCCCGGTCGGAGACGAACGACGCGAACGCCGCCGAGAGATCCATCAACTCCGACGGATCGACCGCGAGTCCGTGGGTGATGGTCCCCGGCTTGCCCCGCGAGTTCTGGAAGTCGCGATACTGCTCTTGCATCAGCGGCGGGAACGCGCTCAGATCGGCGTCGGTCCGGGGCGGGATCGACCCCTTGGGCTTGTTGAAGACCGTCTGTCCCTCGACCGAGCCCGCGAACTCGAGGAACACGCGCAGGTCCTCCAGGTCGCCTTTCTCGGTGGCCATCACGGCGTCCAGGTTCACGGTGTAGAGGCCCTCGGTCCCCGGGAACGGGACGTGGCCCCAGTCGCGCTCGTAGACGAAGTCGTTCTCGGGCGTGTACAGTTCAGCGGCCCAGTCGCCATTGTGGAAGAACACGGAGTCGCCGTCGACGAACTGTTCGTTGGCGTCGGTGAAAGAGGTGAATAGCGCGTCCTCCTGTGCGAGAGTCGCCATCTCGTCGACGACCGACAGCGCCTCTTCGATGGCCCCGCTGTGTCGGCGCGTGTCGCCCTCGGTGACTCCCTCGTAAACGGACTGATCGGTCAGCCCCAGCAGGACGTTCGCCCACAGTTGCAGGACCGTCCAGGGGTTCTGCATCGGCTGGACCATCCCCGGAACGCCCACCTCGCCGTCGATCTGAGCCAGTACCTCGACCAGTTCCCGGGGGTCGTCGATCCGGGTCGGGTCGACACCGGCCTGCTCGGCAAGTTCGACGTTGTAAAAGAGGTTGTTGACCCGGTGCATGTTCGTCGGGATCGGGTAGTACTCTCCGTCCGGCGTGGCGATCTCGAGCACCTCGTCCGGGTAGTACTCGCCCATGTCGGATTCGGCCCAGATCGGCTCGAGATCGCGCACGACACCCGCCTCGAGGTAGGGAACGAGGTTCTTGCCGGGCCACTCGAACCACAGCTCCGGCGGGTCCTCCTGGAGGATGCGGCTCTTGATCTCCAGTCCGAGGTTGTCACAGGTCCGCTCGTCGACCTGGACCCCGGCGTGTGACTCGTTGAACCGCTGGGCGAGCGCCTGCATCGCCGCCTTCCCGTCGCCCGGGTACCACTTGTGCAAAAGCTCCAGCGTGGTGCCCGACCTCCGGGCGGTTCTGGACGTGTCAGTACTCATAGCGCCGTGTTCACAGTTCACGATAATCAATATGCCGCCGCCGTTTCCACTCGCGATAATCGGAGCGACTCCGTCGCGACCGCCCGTGGTGTCCCGGGACGACCGAGAGCGTCGCGCAGGGCGGGGCCCGTGGGGGCGGCGATCCGAGGTGTCACGCGGGTCGTGGATCTGGGCTGTCGGCCACCCCCTCGAAATCTTCGGGGGCGAACCCGAAGCGGGCGAGCCGGTGTTCGAGTGTGGGGTGGGTCGCCGTCAGCGCCTCCAGACGGCCGCGGCGACGGGCGAACGGGGACGGACCGGTCACGGCGTCCGTGCGATCGGTCTCGACGTCCGCGACGGTCGCGACACCGTACAGGCCCGCACAGAGGGCGGCCGGACTGGTGTGAGCGGCCGCCGCGTCGTCGGCCTCGCACTCCTCCAGTCTGCTGGCCTTCGTCGCCAGCGCGAACCCGACGAGGACAACCCCGAGGCTCCCGAGAACGTAGACGACGCGGTTCGGGAGCGTCCGCCGGAAGACGCCCGCGGCCAGGTATCCCGCGGCGACGAGCAGGCCGATAGCGGTCCACTCCCCGAGTAGAGCCGTCCAGCAGACGGTCAGACCGACGACGTGCGTGATCGCGTCGCGCGCGGCCGCTCGCCGGAGGTGGGCGAACCGCAGGTGGGCGAGTTCGTGCGCGATCACGGCGCGGGCGGCTTCGGCGTCCAGTTTCGACAGTAACGCTGTCGAGACCACGAGCACCGGCGTCGATCCCTCCCTGAAGACGGTGACGCCGGGCATCTCCTCGTCGTCGACGACCCGAGGGGATCCGACGCCCATGGCCGCCGCGGTCTCGCGGATCTCCGCGCGGAGCGCGGGCGGGAGGTCCGCCTCTGGGACCTCCTCGCGGAGGCGCGTCCCGAAGACGCCCCCGACGACGAACTCGAGGCCGAAACTGGTCACGAGGACGGCGCCGAGGACCGACGGCGGCGTCCCGAGTGCGACCAGACACCACGCGAGTGACACGGCCAGTCCGATCGCGAAGACGCCGTCGAGGAGTCGCCGCGCCGTGCGCGGATCGGCGGGAGTAGACGACACGGTGTCACTGCTCGCTACGTCGTCCCGGATCAAAAGGGGCCGGGGACGCATCGACCGGAATCCCTAACCGCGGCGGCGGCCCAGCGTCGACAATGCCGACCATCGAGTGCGACGCCGAGGAGGCCCGCGAGCGCCTCGAAGCGGCGGGCGTCGAGGTGCGTCCGGGCAACACCGACCACGAACTGTGGCGGGCCGACCGCGACGGCGCGACGGCCGTCGCCTACGAGGGGAAGGTCGTGATCCAGGGGTCCGATCCCGCGGCCATCGAAGCGTTACTCCGGGAGAGCGGCGGTCGGGCGCACGTCTACTTCGACGGCGCCTCGCGAGGCAACCCCGGCCCCGCCGCGGTCGGGTGGGTGATCGTCACGGGCGACGGGATCGTCGACGAGGGCGGCCGGACCATCGGCCGCGCGACGAACAACCAGGCCGAGTACGAGGCGCTGATCCGCGCGCTCGAAGTCGCCCGCGACTACAGTTTCGACGAGGTGGACGTACGCGGCGACTCGCAGTTGATCGTCAGGCAGGTCCGCGGGCAGTGGGACACCAACGATCCGGACCTGCGGGAACACCGCGTCACCGTCCGCGAACTCCTGGGCGCGTTCGAGGAGTGGTCGATCGAGCACGTACCGCGGGAGATAAACGACCGCGCCGACGAACTGGCCAACGACGCACTCGACGATGCCTGACGAACCCGATCCCACGAGCGAGCAGTCCCGACCCGCCGTCGACGGGCCAGCGGACGGACCGAGCGACGGGAGTACCGACGACGACCCGGCGACCGGCGAGAGCGACGACCGACCGGCGGACGCCCCGCCGGAAGCGGTCGTCGACGAGGCCGCACGGCTGACCAGTCTGGCTCGCGAGGCCGTCGACGAGGCCGAGGCGGTCGCCTACCGCGAGGACAGGGCGGCGACGCTGGCCGAATACGACTACGTGGCTCGCGTCCGTGAGGACGACACCGGCGACGTGCTGGTGGTCCACCCCGCCGAGTGGGTCGAGGACGGGACGATCCACCCCGAACGTATCGGCGACATCGACCGCGGTATCGAGCGACGCCTCACCGGGTCCGGCGAGGGCGACGACTGGGAGGCCATCGAGGCCGAGAACCGCACGCTCGTCGAGGAGGTACGCACGGTACACGGCGAAGACCACGCCGCGAACGTCGCCGTACTGGCGGATTTTGCCGGTAACCACTACGCCAAGCCGATCACGTCGCTGACCCGCGAGGAACTGCGCACGTTCCTCAACGACTACTACCGGCGAAACGCGTGGCCGACTGACGAGCAACGCGCACTCGTGGAAAAATCGGTGGTATTGAGCTTCCAAGTCGCGGACGAACGCTGTCCTATCGAGCCGACTCGATGAGGTCGCGCAGATCGCCTGCGCGGTCCTCCTCTGTGACGAGTTTCGAGAACTCCCAGCTCAACTGGTCCAGCAGCGTCTCGTAGCCCTCGTCGGTCAGTGCGTACTGATTCGTCCGCTTGTCGAGCTCGCTTTTCTCGACCAGACCCATCTCGACGAGATCGTCGAGGTTGGGGTAGAGCCGCCCGTGGTTGACCTCGTCGTCGTAGTACGTCTCGAGGTCGCGCTTGATCGCGAGCCCGTACCGCGGTTCCTCGGCGAGGATCACGAGGATGTTCTGCTGGAACGCGGTCAGCTCGCGAGCGATTCCCGGACTGTCAGTAACGGATTGTGCCTCTGACATGGTTAGTTGAATGTCATCACGCTACTTAAGGCTTGTTAAAAATAGCGCGAATGTCCCCGAACCTATCCGAAAATATAGGTTTACTCAGACCACGAATACACCCCGATTGGGACAGATTTTGATTTCGTCTGAATCGAATAATCGACGTACGTGAAGCGGAAAGCCGTCGTTATTGATGAGTAATTGGTCTCTCACCGAACGAACAAATATAAAAATTCAGTCACTATAATGAATCTGTTTTATTCGGGGAGTATAAAATACCTATCCGTCGCTTCGCCACAGGCAGGACAGGCGGATCGCGGCCGCCCGCAAGCGGGTCCCGCTCGTCGCGGTCGGCGGTGGACCGGTCCCGTTTCGGAGCGCGAGCGCGGCGCCGTGCCGAAAGGACTTTGAGCCGTCCCCGATCACCGGCGAGTGATGTCGAATCTCTGGGAAGACCTCGAGACTGGACCGAACCCGCCCGAGGAGATCTACGCTGTCGTCGAGTGTCTCAAAGGCGAGCGCAACAAGTACGAGTACGACAAGTCGATTCCCGGCGTCGTCCTCGACCGGGTCCTCCACTCGAACGTCCACTACCCCTCCGACTACGGCTTTATCCCGCAGTCGTACTACGACGACGAGGACCCCTTCGACGTGCTGGTCCTCGTCGAGGACCAGACGTTCCCCGGCTGTGTCATCGAAGCCCGCCCGGTCGCCCTGATGGAGATGGACGACGACGGCGAACAGGACGACAAAGTCATCGCCGTCCCGAGCGAGGACCCCCGCTGGGACCACATCGAGGACCTCGAGGACATCCCCCAGCAGACCCTCGACGAGATCGACGAGTTCTTTGCGACCTACAAGAACCTCGAGGAGGGCAAGGAAGTCGAGACGCTGGGCTGGGAGGACAAGGCCGCCGCCCACGAGGCCATCGAGCACGCTCAGGACCTCTACGAGGAAGAGTTCGCGTAACCCGCCGACGAACACCACTTTTCACGCGATTTTACGACCGTGAACAGTCGCATCGTTCCACTCTCCCGGCGCGGCCGAGCGGACACGGTAGCGTCGGACGTGTCACCGGGCGTGAACGGTCGTGAACAGTCGACCAGCGCTCGGTCGCTGCCGTGAACGGTCCTAAAACCGGGCCAAACGGCGTGAATTCGCGGTCAGTATCTGAACGGTATATATCGCCTCCGCCCCTCTCTCGGAGCGAGGAGGTGCCCCGCATGGAACACGACGACGACCTGACCCCCCAACAGATGCGAGCGGAACTGTCGCCCGTCTCCGAACGGTTCGAAGCGGTCGAGTTCGGATCGGAGACGGTGATCTACGACCGCGACGAGGCCGACTGCTGGATCCTCGCCGACTGCGCAGTCACGCGTGACGAACTGCGCTGACCCCCTCGCGGTTCGTTTCCCGTCCCGTCCGCGCCAGCCCCCGCGATCCCGACTCACCGGTATTCGCCCCGCGTATCCAGGCCGCCCGGCGACATGAGTTATGAGCATGGGTAATTACTTGCGTTTCCGCCGCCTACGCTACGGTGTATGGCTACCAGAGAACTCACCGGCGGACTGGATCACATGACGGTCGTCCCCGAGAACTTCGAGCGCGAGAAGTCGTCGGACGACCGGGACGAGCCGTCGGAGTAGCGACGCTGCGGTTTCTCCCGGATTCACGGTCCGTCGCTCCGACGGTCCGGGACAGCGGCAGAGCGGGCGGCGAAAAGAAGCTTCTTGTGCCCGAGTGCGGTAAGCGCCGGTATGGGACTGTTCGACCGGATTCGCGGCGGCGACGGCGACCCGCGCGTCGCCTTCCTCGGTATCGACGGCGTACCCTACAGCCTCATCGAGGACCACCCCGAGGAGTTCGAGAATCTCACCGACCTGATAGCGGATGGAACCGGCGGCCCCATCGACAGTATCGTGCCGCCCGAATCGAGCGCCTGCTGGCCAGCACTGACCAGCGGCGTCAACCCCGGTGAGACCGGCATCTACGGCTTCCAGGACCGTGAGACGGGATCGTACGACACGTACGTCCCGATGCGCCAGGACTTCCAGGCCACGCGGATCTGGGACCGCGTCCACGAGGCCGGGCGCGACGCCACCGTCCTGAACGTCGTCACGACGTTCCCGCCCCAGCGCAACGTCCAGCGGATGGTGTCGGGCTTTCTCTCGCCCGGTCTCGACAAGTCCGCCTACCCGGACGACCTCCGCGAGTACCTCCAGGGGATCGACTATCGTATCGACACCAACGCCGGACTCGGCCACAGCGACAAGGGCGAGTTCATGGACGACGCCCACGAGACCATCGACAAGCGCCACGAGGCCTTTACCCACTACATCGAGCAGGACGACTGGGACCTCTTTTTCGGCGTCTACATGACCACCGACCGGGTCAACCACTTCCTGTTCCGTGACTACGCCGAGGACGGCGAGTACGCCGAAGAGTTCCTCGACTTTTACCGAAAGGTCGACCGCTACATCGGCGAGATCCGCGAGATGCTGCCCGACGACGTGACCCTGCTGGTCGCCTCCGACCACGGGTTCACTACCCTCGATTACGAGGTCAACTGCAACGCGTGGCTCCGCGAGGAGGGGTGGCTCTCCTACGGCGACGACCACGACTACGAGTTCGGTCTCGCGGCGTGGCTCCGCGAGGGCGGCCACGTCGAGTACGACCCCGACTACGCGGGCGACCTGGACGAACTCAGCGATCCCGAGACCCTGCAGGCGACCTTCGACGACGGGGAGATCACTGCCGAGACCGAGGACGCCCGCGACGAGGCCGTCTCCGCTGTCGCCGACGCGACCCCCGCCGTCGTCGACGCGGGCGACGAGACGGCGACGGTCGTCGACGCGGTCGAGATCGTCACCGATAGCCGCGCGGTCGACGACCCCGACGCCGACGAGGCGGACGCGACGACCACCGAGTACGTCGCCGAGGTCGACCTCGTCGCGGCCGAGGGGGCGGCCTACGTCGAGGACGACACCGTGGTCGCGCTCACCGAGGCCGCTCGCGACGAGATCGTCGACGCGCTCGAGAGCGTCACGCCCAAATCGATGGGCGTCGACAAGGCCGACACGACGGCGCTGATCGAGGGTGTCACCGCCGAGAGCGCGGACGGCACCTACCGGATCAGCGTCGACCCCGCCGACGAGGTGGCCCTGACCGGCGACCTCGACCCCGACCGGGATCCGATCGAGTACACCCACACCGAGCTGGGCGATATCGCCGACGACGCGACCGCCTACTCGCTGATCCCCGGCCGCTTCTATATCAACCTCGAAGGCCGCGAACCCCGCGGGAGCGTCCCCGAAGACGAGTACGAACAGGTCCGTGCCGAACTCAAGGAGGAACTCGAAGCGCTCGAGGGTCCCGACGGCCGGAAGGTCGCCGATCGCGTCGTCACCAAACAGGAGGCGTTCCGCGGCGATCACAGCGACCTCGCGCCGGACCTCGTAATCGTCCCCAACCACGGCTTCGACCTCAAATCCGGCTTCAAGGGCCGCAAGAACCCGTTCGTCGAGTACGGCGCCCGCAACGGGATGCACAGTTTCGACAACGCGACACTGCTGATCGACGACGACGCCCGCGTCCGCGATGCCGACCTCTACGACATCGCGCCGACGATCCTCGACCTGATGGACATCGACTACAAGCGCGGCGACTTCGACGGGTCGTCGCTGGTCTGATACGGATTACTGAGATCATTTCCGGATAGCGCCAACCCTGGGGTCGGCGCGTCCCGGTACACCGCTACGATAAACCGTATGAGTCCGCCGCCGGTTTCCGACACGCGTCTGACGCCTGTCTGACGGGTAGTTTTGAGAACACGGGGTGTACGTGCGTGTATGGCAAGCCTGACGGAGGTCTACGAGGGGCACGTGCGGACGGTGACGACCTCTCGGCGGCTCTCGCTCGGGGCGGGGCTGTTCGCCGTCGGCGCGGCGATGGTCGTCGGCAGCATCGCCGTCGCGACGACCGACCTCGGAGCAGGACTCGGTCTCTCGCTGTACGGGGCTCGCGAACTCGCGGGCGTCCTCGCGGGTCTGGGTCTACCCGCTGCCTTTCTCGGCGTGTTCGTCGTCCTGCCCGCTGGCCGCGTGACCAGAGCTGTCTCGATCATCGGCGCCGCGGTCTCTGTCCTCGGTGTCGCACTCTTCCGCGTGGCCTATCCCTACCGGTGGCTGGCCGCCGGTGACCCGCTCGCGCTGGCGACGGTGGTCGTCTACTTCGCCGGGGCGATCACCGCTCTGGGATGTCTGTTCGTCGGCCTCGCGACGTTCAAAACACGCAACGACCCGGGCGGGACCGCCCGCATGGAGATCACCGAGGCGGGTCGCGTCCGCCTCGTCGAGGATACGGACACCGGGACGGGGCCGGGCAGTGTCGGCTTCCTCGGGTCCGATCCCGACGGCGACGTGACGACCCAGACCAACCGCGAGTCGCCACCACAACACGATACCGCAGGAGGCACCGAGATCGTCGGTGACACCGCCTCCGCGAGCGGGTCTCAGTCCGACCCGCTCGCGACCGAGCAGTCGTCCGGGCGGGACGGGTCCGACCAGGCAGATCCCCTGAACGGTGGGTCGCCCGCCGCCGACGGCGGATCGGCCGCTGTGGACGGTGACGGGACCGACGCCGAATTCGTCGACACCGCCGCCGACCGCGGCCGTCCAGACGCGTACTGCGGGAACTGCGAGCACTTCGAGTACGTGAAAGTCGAGGGGAAGATCGTCCCCTACTGCGGGTACACCGACGACCTCATGGACGACATGGACGCCTGCGAGCAGTGGGCCGAGCGGCGATAGCCCGCCGCTCTCGTCCGCCCGATCTCTCTCTACCTGGTTCGGCCCGTCGAACCCGTGAACTTAACACCGCGCGGACTCCAATCGCTGGGCATGGAATTTTGCGACGACTGCGGCTCGATGATGAAGACGGAGGGCGACAAGTGGGTCTGTGGGAGCTGTGGCAACGAGACGACGCGGGACGCGCAGAAGGAACAGGCGATGGCGGTGACCACTCAGGACCAGGAGGAGTCCGAGATCGTCGACACCTCCGAGGTCGACGCCGAGGACGTGGGCCCGACGACCGAGGCCCACTGCCCCGAGTGTGGCAACGACCGGGCGTTCTGGGAGATGAAACAGATCCGGGCGGCCGACGAGAGCGAGACGCGCTTTTTCACCTGTACCGAGTGCGACCACAAGTGGCGCGAAGACGACCACTGAATGGCGCCCGCGTCCGGCGGTGACGACCAGGACATCCCTGCCCCGGCGGTCCCCGAGGGCCGCCTGGGCGACTGGGAGCGCGCCGAGTCGACCGTCGAGACGCTGTTCGAACTGTCCGCCGCGAGCGTCCGCGGCCACACGCTCGTCTACCAGGACGCCCCGCTCCGGGCGTCCGTTCGGGAGGCGACCGACGGCCGTCTCGATCAGCCCTGGCGGTTTTTCTTCGCCACGCGACTCACGTTCCGCCCGCCGCTCCCACCCGGCGTCGGTCAGACGATGGTGTTACCGACGGTTCGCTCGGAGGCCGAACGGTCCTTTCTCGACGACCTGCGCGACCGGGGGTTCGAGGACCTCGACCGCGGCGGACACGAGCGGATCCGTATCCGGAGCGGCCCGCGGGCCCGCCTGCGGAAGGTCACTGGCCGCTTTCACCTCGACGCCGTCGACCGTGACCTCCCGGTCGAGGGGTGGGTCGGCGTCTGGACCGACGGCGACATCCACGTCGCGGGCGGCGCCTACCCCGCCACGTCGCTCGCGTCGCTGTTCGACGCCGACGACGACCGCCTCGCGACCGATCCCGGCACCTACCGGTCGGAACTGCTCGACCTGATCCGGAGCGTCGGCTGATCGGTGCGCGAGTGCGGGGAGAAACCACGAGCGGCAACCGCGAGCGGCGCTACTCCCGGCGCGCGAACGTCAGATAGCCGGTGTGGCCGACGCCCGCAGTAGAGGGCCGGGACCCGCGGTCGTCGAAGTCCATCTCGCGCTGGATCGTCTCCAGGGTCTCGATCCCGCCCAGGTTCGCCTCGCGCGCGGCGGCGACGACCTCGCGGGTCTGTTCGACGAACGGCGAGTAGACGGCCAGGAACCCGCCGTCGGCAAGCAGGTCCGGCGCCCGCGCGACCACGGCGTCGGCGTCGCCGGTATCGAGCGTGAGCACGTCGAACCGCCCGAGGTCGTCGAGGTGGTCGGTCACGTCGCCGGTCCGGACGTCGACGGCGTCGTCGACGCCCGCCGTCGCCATGTTCTCGCGGGCCACCTCGGCGAACTCGGCGTCGCGTTCGTAGGTGGTGACGGTCGCGCCACAGCGGGCGAGGTACGCCGAGAGGACGCCCGTCCCGGTGCCCGCGTCGAGCACCTCGTCGCCGTCGCCGATCCCGGTGTGACCGATCACGAGGCCGATGTCGCGGGGGAGCATCGGCGCGCCGGTCCGCTCGAAGTGGGCGAACAGGTCCGGCCCCCGCAACCGCCGGACCGTGAACGCCTCGCCGAGATGCGTCTCGACGGTGTCGCCGGGGTCGGGATCCTCGGGCACTTCGAGCACGCCGAGATCCGTCTCGAGCGTCTCGCCGGGTTCCAGCAGATACTCGCGGTCCTCGCGGACGAGCAGCGGGCTCACTGGAGGTCGCTGATGGCCGCGGCGGGTTCGCCGTCGGCCGCTTCCAGCGCCTCGCGCGCCTCGCTCTTGCTCACGCCCGTCTGCTGGGCGACGAGTTCGACGTCTTCCTCGGGGATCCCGTCGTCGGCCTCGTCGTCACCGTCGTCGGCGCCCGCGTCGGCCTCGTCGGCCGCCGCGTCGTCGCCCGATCCGAGCGCACGGGACTCCGCCTCGCCGACGATGGTGTAGGTCTGCTGACCCTGGGCGTCCATCCGCTGGACGTCGGCGTCCGTGAAGACGAGTTCCTCGTCGCTCGTCCGGATGATGACCTCCTCGGCGTCGAGTTCCTGCATGTCGATGCCCATCTGCTTCATCATCTGCTGCATCTTGCGGTCGTTCATGCCGCCGCCGCCTGGGAACATACCTCCCTCTCCGTCGTCCGGCGCAAAAAGTCTTCACAACCACCTTTTTGCGGGGCGGGTCTCCTCGCGCCCTGTGGGCGCTGCGGGGACCCGTCCGACAAAAACGTGGTCTCGACGAGCGGAGCGAGGCGAGGCTCGTCAGAGCGACGCTCTGACAGTGAACCGCGCTCACTGCGTTCGCGCGGATGCTCGGTGTATGTGCGCAAGTACCTTTTTCCGCCTCGGATGCGCTCGCTACGCTCGCCCACCTCTCGGCGGAAAAATCTACGCTAAAAATGCTGAAGCCTCACTTCGTGGCTTCAGTGAACCGCGCTCGCGTCGCTCGCGCGGATGCTTGCTGTTCACTCTGTCACCTGTACTGATCGGTTCTCCGGAGGGGCGTACAGGTCCGCCAATCGGTTACAGCGGCCTGTCTCTGAACGAACCGTGACTACTTCACGCTGGCGCCCTCGCGGACGAACACGGCCATCCCCGACTCGAAATCGAGCATTCCCTCACCCGCGAGTTCCGCCCGGCCGACCGCCAGCAGGTCGCCGTCGGCGTGTTCGACGAGCACCTCGTCGCCCGGCCGAATACCCGGATCCGCGGACTGGACGAACTTCGCGAAGACGTTGCGCTCGTCACGGACGTACGGTTCGCTCTCGTCGCCGACGACCACGCGGTAGGCTGGCGGGTCGAACGCCGCCTGCAGTCGGCAACCGCCCGCGAGACCGAGCGTGAACCGGCCGTCGGTGGCGTAGGTGACCACGCGGCCCTCGTCGGCGAGCACCTGTCGGGGCCGCCCGGAACTGGTTCGGGTCACTTCGAGGTCCCCGCCGAACAGCGCGCGGCCCGCGCCCGACCCCCACTGGTAGTCCGCCGCCCGCTTGAGCATCCGTCGTGACTCCATCGCCCCCGCTTTGCCGCGCCCGCCCAAGTATCTGTCTGCCTCCGTGGGCCGACACGCTCGCACACCGCCTTGCCGTCGGCGACGGATCTGTCACCTCGCATGGGTGCCCGTCACCACCTGGTGTCGCCGACCCGTCCATCATAATTTATCGTTGACAGCGGGGCGATGAAGGTGGATTTATACGAGTCGATTCCAAAGCGCCGGGCATAATGACAGAGACAGATTCGCGGAAGGTGCTCGCCGGTGTGGCCCTGCTGGGTCTGAGTTCGGTTCTCATCCTCGCCTCGCGCATCGAGGCGCTCGGATCCGCGCTTCCCCTCGCGGTCATCACTGTGGCCGCACTCGCCATGGCCGCCGGAACGCTCCTCCTCGGTACCTCGGAATCCGGGCGCCCGGTCTGATCCCGGTCTTCTCGATCTGCCGTCGTCTTTAGTGAGTTCCTGATCGGACTGTCGGGCGCGTAACCGCCGATCGATCGCTCCTGTAGCCGTCCGAACCGTGACCTATTTTTAAATACTCTCGATCCGACTGTACGAACTGTAACATGTCAACCGAGTCAGGCTCGAACGTGATGGTCTCGTGGTATCGCAACCGCATCGCCGATCCGACCACCGACGACGAAGTGTACGGCTACTGGGTGTTCGTGTTCGGCATCCTCGTGGGCGTGCTCGGGATCGTCCTGTTCGTCGTCAGCGGCGGGACGGGCGCGATGCTCGGATGGGCGGTCGCTCTGACGGCCGTAGCGCTCGTGTTGCTCGTGGTCGGGCCGGTCATCAGACTCCCGCTCAGGCGCCGTGCGACGGTCGTCTCGTATCTGGGGGCGCTGGTGTCGTTCGCGGGCGTCGTGTGGTTCCTGATCGCCTACCCGCTGAACTGGCCGGAACAGAGCGAGCCGATCGTCACCGTCTACGCGGTCGGCATCGCGATCATCGCCCTCGGTGCCGCCGTCGTCCCGCTGCTCAGCCGCGAGCGCCTCGATATCCCCGACGAGGAACCCGCCGTCGACGAGACAGCCGTCACCGAGGCGGAACCCGCTACCGAGGAGACTGAGACCGCCGACACGGCGACGAGCGAGCCGGAGGTCGCGGAGAGCAAAGCCGGGTTCGAGATGTACGTCGACCGCGCGGGCAAGTGGCGCTGGCGACTGCGCCACGACAACGGCAACATCATCGCCGACGGCGGACAGGGCTACAGCAGCGAGTCAAACGCCGAGAAGGGGATCACGAGCGTCCAGCGCAACGCGCCAGGCGCCGGGATCACCCGCGAGGAACCGACCGAGGAACTCGAGGAGGTCGTCGAAGGGGTCGAACCCTACGCGCCCGAGGACGTGCAGGCGGACTTCGAGATCTACGAGGACAACGCGGGCGAGTGGCGCTGGCGGGTCCGTCACGACAACGGCGAGATCATCGCCGACGGCGGCGAGGGCTACGCCACCCGCGGCGGCCTGCTGAGCGCCATCGAGGGCATCCGCAGGTACGTCTCGGTCGCGAACTATCTCGACGTGACGCCCGCGGCCTTCGAGGTCTACGAGGACGCGGGCGGTGCGTGGCGCTGGCGGCTCGTCCACCAGAACGGCAACATCCTCGCCGACGGCGGGCAGGGGTACGCCTCTCGGACCGGCGCGCGGGACGGCATCGAGAGCGTCCGCGAGGCGGTCGCCGAGGGCCAGTCGGCCTTCGAGATCTACGAGGACGCCGAGGAGCGCTGGCGCTGGCGACTCCGCCACGACAACGGCAACATCATCGCCGACAGTGGGGGGAGCTACTCCCGCGAGCGCAGCGTCACCGACGCCGTCGACCGCGTCGTCGAGTACGCACCCGAGGCCGACGCGCTGGACTACACCGACGCTGCCTTCGAGGTCTACAAGGACAAGGGCGGCGAGTGGCGCTGGCGACTCCGCCACCGGAACGGCGCGATCATGTGCGACGGCGGCGAAGGGTACGCGAAACGTGGCGGTGCCCACGACGGCATCGACAGCGTCAAACGCAACGTCCCGAACGCCGAGATCGAGGACCTGGAGGCGGACGACACGACGACGGACGATCCCGGCGAGACTGACGACAGCACCGACGACGCGGACGAGGTCTGATTCGCGCCGCGGCTGTTCGAGCCGGTTCCAGGGCGACTGATACTGTCGGCTATAACATATCGAACGAATTCGCCACCCCGGGGTGGCGAATATCTTCACGAACGTATAGCCGACAGTATGAACCGTTTTTCGTTCTCTGATCTGAAGCCCCGACTACAGCAGGAACTGGTCGGTGTCGCCGCTCATGTCGGTGAACTCCTCGGCGGCAGCGACGAGTTCTTCGGCGGTCGACTCCTCGAAGGCGATCACCTCTGTACGGACGCCCTCGTGGCGCAGGTGCGAGCACAGCCGCGAGAAGTCGCCGTCGCCGGTACACAGCACGACGGTGTCGACGTGGTTCGCGAGCGTCACGGCGTCGAGGCTCATCCCCACGTCCCAGTCGGCCTTCTTCGACCCGTCGCCGAAGGTCTTGATGTCCTTGATCCGCGTCTCGAAACCGATCTCGACCAGCGCGTCGAAAAACGACTCCTCTTCGGGGGAGTCGGCCCGGATCACGTAGGCGATGGCCCGCGTCAACTGGCGGTCGTCGACCGCCGCTTCCAGCAGCCCCGCGTAGTCGATGTTCCGCGAGTAGAGACTCTGTGCAGTGTGATAGAGGTTCTGCGCGTCGGCGAGAACCGCCACGCGCTGTCCCGGGTGGACGTTGTCCATAACCACCGTGGCACAGCCGTGCTGATAGCTTTTTGGCTCTCGACCGGTGTCCGGCGCTCGGGACCGGTGCCGCGCTACAGGTTCGCTCTGACCGTCCGGACGATCTCGTCGATGTCGGCGTCGTCATCGGCGGCGTCGTAGACCGTCTCGCCGTCGACGGCGACCCGGAAGACGCCGTGGTCGCCCATCACGAGTTCGGCGGCGTCGAGGCGCCGCTCCAGACTCGTGAGGATCGCCCGCTGGAGGTCCAGCGCACGGTCGCGGAAACCACAGGACACGCAGTACTCGATGGTGACGCGGGGCACGACCGACGCTGGGGTCGGCGGGCGGAAAAACCGCGCGGTCCTTCCCGGGAGACAGTCGAGTCGTCCCGATCCGCTCTGCGTCACCGCCTGTCGATACCGGTGGACACTTGCCGGACAGACCCGACGGCGAAGACGATGGACCGGTCGTGGGTAGCGGTGCCAGTCGGCGTCGTCGGCGCCGCCGCCGTGCTGGCCTCGCCACTGCCCGCCGGACAGGCGCGTGTCCTCGCGATCACGGTGTGGTGTATCGCCCTGTGGATCGGGACGCCGGTCCCGCCGTGGTTCACGGGACTCGTCGGCATCGGGCTGATCGGCGCGGTCACCTCGACGGACCTGGCGCTGACGGGCTTTGCCGAACCGGCGACGTGGCTGATCGTCTTCGGCCTGCTCGTGGGCGCGGCGACCCGTCAGAGCGGGCTCGCCGCCGCCGTCCGGACGGCCGCGTTCGACCGGATCGGTACCGAGACGAACGCCCGCGTCGCCTACCGGCGGCTGCTGATCGCGCTCTGTGCGGCCGGGCTGGCGTTCGCGCTCGTTCTCCCCTCCGCGCTCGTCCGAGTGCTCGTCCTCGCGCCCGTCCTCGTGGAGGTGGGCGAGGCCTTCGAGGAGCGCCGGGCGCGTCTCGGTCTGCTGTTCGGCCCACTCTTTGCGACTTTCTACGGCGGCGTCGGGGTCCTCACCGCGAACGTCCCGAACATCCTCATCGCGGGGGTGGCGGAGTCGACGGCCGGTCGATCGATCGGGTGGACCGAGTGGTTCGTCGCGCTGTTCCCGGTGATGGGTCTCGCGCGCGTCGCTGTCATCGCCGTCGTCGTCGCCGTCATGTACCGGCCCGCCCCCGACTCGGCGGTGACCGTCCCGGAGACGACAGGCGGGGTCGACCCCGCCGCGCGGCGGATGATCGCGTTTCTGCTCGTGGGCGTGTGCGTGTGGGCGACCGACCCGATCCACGGCCTCCACCCGATGTTCGGGGCGGTACTGGTCGCTGCCCTCTCACTGTCCCCGCGGATCGGGACGCTGTCGTTCGCGGCCGTCGAAGAGGTGGATTTCACCATCGTCTTTTTCGTCGGCGCGGTGTTCGCCATCGCCGCGGGGCTGACCGAGACGGGTGTCACCGAGACGGCCGCGGGCGCGCTGCTCTCGGTCGTCCCGACGACGGCCCCGGCCGCGGTGGTGCTCGCGGCGGTCTTCGGCGTGACGGCGGCGCTGGCCCTCCTCCTGGAGGGGGCGGCCGTCGCGAGCGTCCTGACGCCGATCCTGCTGTCGTTCGCAGCGACCGCCGGACTCGACCCTGCGGCCATCGCGTTCGTCGAAGCCGCCGCGCTGGGCACCTACGTCTTCCCGTACCAGTCGGTCGTACTCGTCGCCGTCCTCCGGGAACCGATCGTCGAATCGCGGGAACTGATCCGCGTGACGACCGTGCTTTCGGTCGCGACCGTCGTTGTCTTGCTCCCGGTGTTGATCGCCCTGCTCGTCGCGGGCTGATCGTCCGTGAGGCGAGTGCCGATCTGCCTCCGCTCGTATGGTACTCCAACACACACCTTTTTGTTCGCTCGGGCGGAATATACACGGGATATGGGATCCTCACACCCCCGAACCGCCGACAGGTGTGGGACGGATGGGCCAGCGATCAGCGCGCGCACTGCTAACCATCAGCCGTCAGCCAGGCATCGTTCCGGCAGATTCCCCGGATGGACGGACTGAACCCGGACGGCGAGGCGGAGTACCGGGCGCTGATCGAGAACACCTCGGACATCGTCTGGGTCATCGACAGACACGGGCGGGTACGGTATCAGAGCCCGGCGGTCACGCGGGTTCTGGGATACGAGCAGAACGAACTGGTCGGCGAGGACGCCTTCGAGTACCTCCACCCTTCGGACCGCGAGGAGGCGAGCGAACTGTTCCGACAGTTGATCGAGAGCGAGGAGGCGACGACGGAGCGCTTCGAGTTCCGTTTTCGCCACGCCGACGGCTCGTGGGTCTGGCTGGAATCGATCGGATCCAACGAGACCGATACCGACCTCGGCGGGTACGTCGTCACCTCGCGTGACGTGACCGACCGGCGCCGTCTGGAGACGCGCTTCCGGACGTTCGTCGAGCAGTCCTCGGACGTGGTCACCGTCCTCGACGACGACGGGACGAACCGCTACGTCAGCCCGTCGGTCGAGCGCATCCTCGGCTACACGCCGGGGACGCTGGTCGGGCGATCGCCCTTCGAGATGGTCCATCCCGACGACGCCGATACCGTCACCACGGCGTTCGAGCGCGTGGTCTCAGAAGCGAGTGCGAGCACTACCATCGATTACCGCTTCCGGCACGCCGACGGTTCGTGGGTCTGGCTCGAATCCCGCGGCCGGAGTCTCCCGACCGATCTCGGACTCGAGGGTCGGGTCGTCGTCAACTCCAGGGACGTCACCGAGCGCAAGGAACGCGAGCGAGAACTCCAGCAGCGCAACGAGCGCCTGGACGAGTTCGCGAGCATCGTCTCTCACGACCTCAGGAACCCGCTGACGGTCCTGCAGGGGGGGCTGGAACTGGCCGAACGGACCGGCGAGGACGAGCACTTCGAGCGGTGTCGCCGGGCGGTCGACCGGATGGAGCGGATCATCGGGGATATCCTCACGCTGGCCCGGTACGACGAACCCGACGAGCGCGAGACGGTCGCGCTCGAACCGCTCGCGACGGACGCCTGGGAGACCGTCGAGACGGCCGACGCCGACCTCGACGTGGCCGACGACCGCCGGTTCGAGGCCGACCGCGGGCAGGCCCGCGAACTGGTCGAGAACCTCTTTCGCAACGCCGTCGAACACGGGGGTTCGGACGTGACTGTCACCGTCGGTACGACCGACGACCGGGTCTACGTCGAGGACGACGGTCCCGGCTTCCCCGACGCGGACGCGGATCTGTTCGAACCCGGCTACTCGACGGAGCCGTCGGGCACCGGGTTCGGCCTGAACATCGTCGAACGCATCGCCGAGGTCCACGGCTGGGGCGTCGAGGCGACCGACGGGACCGACGGCGGCGCCCGCGTCGAACTCGTCGGCGTCGAGTTCCAGTAACCGATCGCACCACGGTCGGTCCGCGACGCGACCGGCGCGACGGGAAGGGCCAGCCTCTTTGACCGTGGCGGCCCCACCGGCAGGTATGCACGCGCTGCTCGTCGGCGGGACGCGCTTTATCGGCCGCCACACTGTCCGGGAGTTCCTCGATCACGGCTACGACGTGACGCTGTTCAACCGCGGGAATCACGACAACCCCTTCGCCGACACCGAGGGCGTCGACCACCTCGCTGGCGACCGCACCGACGACGGGGACCTGGCCGACGCAGCGGCGACCGACCCCGACGTGGTCGTCGACTGCGTCGCCTACCATCCCCGGGACGTGCGCGCTGCGACCCGGGCGTTCGCCGACGCCGACGCCTACGTCTACGTCTCCAGTGGCGCCGCCTACGGCGTCGACGAGATACCGAAACGCGAGGGCGAGACGCCACTCTGTGAGTGCTCTGAGGACCAAGCCACGGACGACTCCCACGAGACGTACGGCCCGCGCAAGGCCGAGGGCGACCGCGCGGTCTTCACCGCCGCCGCGGACGGCGTCGCGGCGATGAGCGTCCGCCCGACCGTCGTCTACGGCCCCCACGACTACACGCGCCGTCTCGACTACTGGATCCAGCGGGTGGCGAACTACGACCGCGTGCTCGTCCCCGGCGACGGCACGAACCTCTGGCATCTCGTCGCCGTCGAGAACGTCGCCCGCGCGATCAGGACCGTCGCCGAGGAGGGGACGCCCGGCGAAGCCTACAACGTCGGCGACTGGAAACTCCGGACGCTCGACGGCCTGGTCGAGACGGTCGCCGACGCGCTGGATACCGACGTGGAGGTCGTGACCGCTGGCGAGCGGGAACTGGCCGCTGGCGGGATCGACCCGACCGACGTGCCGCTCTACCGCTCGACGCCGCACGTGCTGGACACGCACAAACTCCGATCGATCGGCTGGGAACCGGTCGACGCCCGGGCGGCCATCGCCGAGGCGGTCGACGCCTCGCCCGAACGGGACGCCGACGCGGCACAGGAGGGCCCCGATCGCGCGGCCGAGGAGCGCGTGCTGGGCGTGCTGGAGACGATCTGATCCGGGGTATCGTCGACTGTTTTATCGCTACCCGCAGTCGTGCGTCCCGGCCGCGCTGTCCGGGACAGTACACGTCAGGGGCGGACGCCCGCTTCGAAGAACAGGACCATCGCTTCGGTCGCGACGACGAACGACGCGTAGGCGAGCGCTGGCGGGAGCAGCGAGCCGGTCTCCTCGTAGCTGTAGGCGGCTAGGCCGACGATTCCGATCTGTGCGAGGCCGAACGCCGCGCCGGCGACCCCGTCGACGTCCGCGAGCCACGAGGTGACGAGCCCGATACCGAACAGCGCGAGCGGGAGCGCACAGAGCCAGGGGAGCCAGTCGACGTCGAACGAGTGGGACGCGTACACCGGGAGCGCTACCGAGACCGGCAGGAGGAGCGCGACCACCGCAGTCTGGAGGGTAACGGTCGTTGTGACGAGTTCTGTCGGGCCCGCGAGTCCGACCACCAGCGTCGTAACACCGATGGCGACAGAGGGACCCGCCGCCGCCCGGAGCGTCCGCTGGACGAGGACGTGCGTGACGAGGACGTACGCGGGAAGCCCGAGGAGCAGTTGGAGCGCCATCAACGTCGCGGGGACGACGAGCGAGACGTCCTCGGCCACGAACGTCCCGGTCAGCGACGAGAGCGTCGTTCCGGTCGCGTGGGCCAGGCCGTACACGGCGGCGACCGAGGCAGCGGGCACGGCGACGGCGGCGGCGACGGCCCACAGTTCCGAGCGGTCCGGGAGCCCGAGCGTGACGGACAGCCCGCGGACGCGGACGTACGCGGCCGCGAACGCGACCATTCCCACGACGGCGACCGTATCCGCGACGAGGACCGTCTCTGCGAGTGCCCACGCGTTCGATTCGACGGTCAGGAACGATTCCGCGACGCTCGCGAGTCGGAGTCCGATCGCCAGCAGGAGTTGAATCCAGAGAACGAACCCACCCAGCAGCGCGGCGGCCACGACACCCTCCCGTGCCAGCGGCCGCTCGTCGAACGGTGCACGAACCCGTGCCGGAATCATGGTTCGAACATAGAAACGGTCAGTAGTATAACGTTTGTGGCGGGACGGGGTGCACGCCGTCGTCACGGCAAGCGTTTTGCCACCCGCCGTCCGAGGGCACGTATGTTCGAGAAATCGACGTGGATCCGGCTCCCGCGGAACGTGGTGGTGGGCCACGGGGTGCTCGACGACGCCGTCGCGGTCGTCGAGGACCTCCACCTCGGCGGGCGGCCGCTGGTGGTCACCAGCCCGAACCCCGCGCGGGTCGCGGGCGACCGGATCGGCGAACTCTTCGAGGGGGCCGGACTCGACCCGCTCGAAGTCCGCATCGAGGAGGCCACCTTCGGTGCCGTCGAGGAGGTGATCGACGCTGCCGCACAGGACGACGTGGGGTACCTCGTCGGCGTGGGTGGCGGCAAGGTGATCGACGTGACGAAGATGGCCGCCGAGGACACCGGCAAGGGCTTTCTCTCGATCCCTACGGCAGCCAGTCACGACGGCATCGTCTCGGCGCGCGGGTCGATCCCCGAGGGGGACACCCGCCACAGCGTCGCGGCCGAACCGCCTCTGGCCGTCATCGCCGACACCGACATCCTCGCGGACGCGCCGTGGGAACTGACGACAGCGGGCTGTGCCGACATCATCTCGAATTTCACGGCGGTCCGGGACTGGGAACTCGCACACCGGCTCAAGAACGTCGAGTACCACGAGTACGCGGGCGCGCTCAGCCAGATGACCGCCGAGATGCTCGTCGAGAACGCTGACTCGATCCGCCCGGAACTGGAGGAGTCGGCCTGGATCGTCACGAAGGCGCTGGTCTCCTCGGGCGTCGCGATGTCCATCGCCGGGTCCTCCCGGCCCGCCAGCGGCGCCGAACACCTCTTCTCTCACCAGCTCGATCGGATCGCGCCCGACCCCGCCCTGCACGGCCACCAGGTCGGTGTCGGCGCGATCATGACGGAGTTCCTCCACACCGGCCCGAAAGGGGAGTGGCACGACGTGCGCACCGCGCTGGAGAGCATCGGCGCGCCGACGACCGCCGAGGGACTCGGTATCGACGCCGAGACGGTCGTCGAGGCGCTGACGACCGCCCACGAGATCCGCGACCGCTACACGATCCTCGGCGACGGGATGAGCGAATCTGCAGCGCGCGAGACGGCGGCAGTCACCGGCGTGATCTGACGGGCCGCGATAGAAGCCCCCGGCTTCGACGTGCCGACCGCTCGCGGTACGGGCGGGACCGGCCGTGTACTGTCAGTACCTCGGTACGGCGGTCTCGGGCAGCGTCGGGTGCCACGCCGCGTCCGCGGTGGGGGTACCGTCGACGTACGACCCTGTGAGGACGACGACGAGGCGGTAGACCGGGTCGTGGTCGGGGTCGTCGTCGTTGCGGATGCCGAGGATCGTCACCCTGTCGAGCGAGGTGACCGAGCACTCGACGCCGGTCGCCTCGCTGACGGCCCGGCGCGCGCCCGCTTCGAGGCGCTCTTCGGGCCCCAGGACGACGTTCGGGACGACCGCGCCGTCGTCGCCGTCGACCAGTAACACGTCGTCGCTGTCGCCGTAGATCCGGACGTAGGCGTCGACGGTTCCCTCGTGGCACCGCTCGCGCGCCCGTCGGTAGGCCGCCGCGGAGACGCTCAACGTAGTCTGGTTGATCGGAAACGAATCGTAGGTTTCCTCGAACGTCGCGATCCGGGACTGGACGCGTTCCCGGGATCGCTCGGCCACTGGCATCGTCCGCACCTGGCAATCCAGTCGGATAAACCCGGCTAATCGTTCAACGGCGCTCGATCACGCAGAGACGGCCGCAAACTGTCGATGCGGACGTCGAACGCGCCGAACCGGTCCGGCCCGTCGGGTCGGCGGGACTCAGTGGAAGGGCGAACGGTGTGGGGTGGAGGGGAGAGCGTCAGCGGGGTTCTGTGGAGGGGCGAACGGTGTGGGGTGGAGGGACCAGCGTCAGCGGGGTTCTGTGGAGGGGTGAAGGACGGCGGCGCAGATCGGGACTGGGCTCGTCCGATCATCCGAGGTCGGCGTTCCGGAAGCGGAGGTAGCCGATCGTGACGGGGACGAGCGCCCAGAGCGCGAGGATCACGAGCGCGAACCAGTCCTCCAGATAGAACGGCAGTTCACCGATCACGCGGTTGGCGAGTTCGAGGTCCTCGGGACCGGTCGCAGCCGAGAGGTCCTCGGCGGGGAACAGCGCGATCCCGTTCACGTCCCGGTCGAACGCGAGGCTAGCGACGTGCTTGTAGGCCTGGATCGGGCTGAGTCGCTTCAGCAGGAAGTACCACGCCTCGACTTCGAGACCGGGGATCGATCCGTTGATGAGGTAGTAGACGCCGCTGGCGATGGCGTCCCAGAAGAAATTGAAGACCATGTAGAAGCCAAGTGCCAGTCCCATCGCGCGGCCGCGGGTGGAGACGCTGGCGGAGATGCCGACAGCTATCGCGACGAACGTCATTGCGAACAGCGCGGTGACCGCGGCGAACCCGAGAAAGGAGCCGAAGTCGACCGGTCCGCGCAGGACCAGCAGGAGCGCAGCGGCGGCGACGAACCCGACGGCGACGCTGGCGGCCATCACGCCCGACCGGCCGAGCAACTTCCCGAGGAGGATGTCGCCGCGGCGGTGGGGTAGCCCGTAGAGCATCTTGATGCTGCCCGACCGGCGTTCGCCGACGATGGCCATATAGCCGACGACGAGGGCAGCGATGGGCACGATCAACTGCACCGGAACGACGAGAATCGACAGCGTCGCCGTCGCGCTGGGCGGGTCGCCGACCGTCTCGGCGGCGTAGACGATCACGCCGATAAACAGGACGAACAGGGCGCTGATCCCCCAGAGGAGGCGCGACCGCGCGGCGTCGGCGAAGTCCTTCCGAGCGACCAGCGTCGCACTCATGCCACCACCTCCGGCTGCTCGGTCGTCTGGCCGTCCGCGTCGGAGCGGCCCGTGCCGGACTCGCCCGTCCTGTCGGCGTCCGCGCCGGTGGTGTACATCGTAAAGAGGTCTTCGAGCGACGTTTCCTCGATGTGGACGTCCCTGACCGTCGCGCCGTCGCCGTTGGCCCGCGCGATCGCCTCGGCTTTCGCCGTCGGATCGTGACAGGAGACGACGAGCGTCCCGCCATCGGTGGTCACGTCCGCGACGCCGTCGATTTCGGCGATGTCGGCGTCCGGCGTCCCGTCGACCTCCATCGTCACCTTCGCGCCCGTGCCTGCGGTCTCTCGGAGGCCCTCGATCGTGTCGACGGCCGCTAGCTGGCCGTCGCTGAGGATGCCGACGCGGTCACAGACCGCCTCGACCTGTCCGAGGATGTGCGACGAGAAGAAGACGGTCGTCCCCGACTCGGCTTCGGTGCGGACGATGTCTTGCATCTCCTGGATTCCGTGCGGATCCAGCCCACCCGATGGTTCGTCGAGGATCAACAGATCGGGGTCGCCGACCAGCGCCATCCCCAGCGCGAGGCGTTTGGCCATCCCCTTCGAGTACTCGCTGGCCGGTCGCTCGGCGTCCTCGGGGTCCAGTCCGACGCGGTCGATGATCGCCGCGGGGTCGTCGTCGGCGTCCTTCGAATCGATGGCGAACTCGACGTGGCGCCGTCCCGAGAGGCGCCCGTACAGTTCGAAGTCGTCCGGGAGGACACCGATGCGTCGGTGGACCGCCATCGTCTCCGACTGGGCGTCGTGGCCCAGCACGCGGGCCTCCCCGCCGGAGGGCGGCGTGTAGTTCAACAGCATGTCGATGGTCGTCGACTTCCCTGCGCCGTTGGGCCCGAGGAAGCCGAACACCTCTCCCTCCTCGACCGACAGCGATAGCCCGTCGACGGCGACCAGGTCGCCGTATCGTTTCGTCAGATCGGTCGTCTCGATAGCGGCCATGACACTCAGACCTGTGTACCCCACTTCAATAGACCCGCTCGCAGCGTTAGCGACGCGGAACCTCTCCCGAAAATTTATATATCAGACGTGCTCGTCGAGGAATTCGACGACGGCGGTGTAGGCTTCGATGCGGTTCTCACGCTTGGAGATGCCGTGGCCCTCGTCGTCGAAGACCATCTTCTCGACCGGGACGCCCTGCTCGCGGGCCTGCTGGGCGATCTGTTCGGCTTCGCCCAGCGGGACCCGCGGGTCGTTCGCGCCGTGGAGGACAAAGAGGGGCGCCGCGATGGCCTCGACGTTGTTGCTCGGCGAGATGGATTCGAGGAACTCCCGATCCTCGTCGAGAGAGCCGTACTCGGCCTCGCGGAGTTCGCGGCGCCATGACCCCGTGTTTTCGAGGAAGGTGACGAAGTTGGCGATGCCGACCACGTCGACGCCCGCGGCCCACAGATCGGGGTACTCGGTCAGCGCCGCCAGTACCATGAACCCGCCGTAGGACCCGCCCATCGCGACGACCCGGTCGGGATCGACCGCCTCGTGATCGTGGAGCCACTCGGCGCCAGCCTTCAGGTCAGCCACGGAGTCCATCCGTTTCTCCACATCGTCGAGGTGCGTGTAGGCCTTGCCGTAGCCCGTTGACCCGCGGACGTTCGGTTCGAAGACGGCGTACCCCCGCGAGAGGAAATACTGGGTCAACCCCGAGAAAGAGGGGCGGCGCTGGCTCTCGGGGCCGCCGTGGATGTCGACGATCACCGGCGTCGCGCCGGCCTCGTAGTCGGCGGGCAGCGAGAAGAAGGCTGGAATCTCGCGACCGTCGAAACTCTCGAAGCGGACCACCTCGGGTTCGATAAAGGACGACTCGGGGATGCCTGCGGCCGAGGCGTACGTCCAGCGCTCGCTGTCGCCCGTCTCGACGTCGACGACGAAGACGTTCGTGTTGACGGTGCGTCCGGTCACCGAGACGGCGAAGCGCTCGCCGTCGGGACCCCACCCGACGCCGCCCGCGAGGCCGCCGGGCAGGTCCGGCGTCGGGAGCTCCCGGAGGTCAGTCGGTCCGTCGAGTCGCGCGACGGTCAGTTCGTTGTACCCCTCGACGTTCTTCGAGTAGACGAGGCGACCGGTCTCCTCGTCCAGCGAGACGCCGTCGATGTTCCACTCGCCGCCCTCGGCGACGACGGTCAGGCGGTCGTCGAGCGTGGCGTCGGGTTCGCCGCCGGTCGCGTCACCCAGTTCAAGGCGTGCGAGGCGGAGCGTGTCCGACTCGTAGTCGGTGACCAGATACACGGCGTCGCCGTCCGGGGCCCAGTTGGCGCTGGTAAAGCGGACGGTCCCCTCGTGGGGTGTGAGATGCGTGAGTTCGCCGGACGCCACGTCGAGGACGTAGACGTCCTGATCGAAGTTCGAGTGGGCCTCCGAGACGAGCAGGGCCTCGTCGTCGGGCGACCAGCCGCCGACGGAGTACCAGCCGTCGCCCTCGTAGATCAGATCGGCGTCGTCGCCGGTGTCCTCGCGGCCCTGGACGTAGACGTCGAACACCGACTCGTCGCGGCGATTCGACGCGAACGCGAAGCGGTCGCCGTCGTGGGCCCACCCGCCCCAGCGGTGTTTGGCGTCGGGCGTGGCGGTCAGGTCGGTCACGACGCCGGAGTCGGCGTCGAGGCGGTAGAGTTGCGCGCGTTCGTTGCCGCCCTCGTCCATGCCGAACACGAGTTCGGGGCGCTCGGGCGACCACGACGCGAAACTCACGGACTCCTCGTAGAAGGTACGCTGGTCGGGCCACGCGCCGGGTTCGGTCAGCGTCCAGACCTGCGAGACGCCGGTCGCGTCCGTCAGAAAGGAGAGTGTCCCCTCCGGACCGAACGATGCGCCGTAGGCCGAACGGACGTTGAGGTAACGTTCGAGGTCGTACACACCGCGGCGACGCGTGCGAGGCCAATAGAGGTTCCGGCAATCGCCGCGCCCGACGGCGTCGACGGGACAGAACTGGAGGCGGGCGGAGCGATCGTTCGGCGGGACCGGCGGGATTTTTGCCACCCCCCGCCGTCACCCGGCACATGCGCGTCGCGTTCGTCTCGATGGAGACGACCCGTCACCGGGACAGCGAGGGCAGTCACCGGTTCGAACGCGTCGCACACGAGCTGGCCGACCGGGGCCACGAGGTGACGGTCTTCTGTGCCGGGTGGTGGAACGAGTCCCGCGAGTCCGTCGAGCGCGACGGCGTCACCTACCGCGGCGTCACCGTCGCCCCGGCACTGACTTCCTTCGCGGTCCGCCTCCCGGCGCTGCTTGCCGCCTACCGGCCGGACGTGATCCACGCTCGGCCCGCGCCGCCGGTCGGTGTCGTCGCGGCCCGCCTCGGCGGGGCGCTGGCGCGCGCCCCGCTGATCGTCGAGTGGTTCGGCGACGACCCGGTCGAGGGCTCGCGGCTGACCGACCAGGCAGCGACGCTCCCCGACGCCGTGATCACCCCCTCGGAGATGGTCCGCACCCGCGTCCGCGAGCGAGGCGTGTCGGCCGACCGGACCCACGTCGTCCCCGAGAGCATCGACATGGCGCGGATCCGGGCCGCCGGGACGGCCGAGACGGTCGACGTGGTCTACGCCCATCCCCTCGACGAGAGCGCCAACGTCGAGAGCCTCTTTCTCGGCCTGGCGGAACTGCGCGACCGTGACTGGTCGGCGACGATCGTCGGTGACGGGCCCCTGCGCGAGGACTACGAGCGCCAGGCCGCGGACCTCCGGATCGACGACCGCGTGACCTTCGTCGGGGCCTGCGACCGCGACCGGCGCCTCGCGCTCTACCGGGGCGCTCACGTCTTCGTCCAGACCGCCTACCGGGAGTACTTCGCCACGGAGTTGCTGTGGGCGATGGCCTGTGGCTGTGTCGGCCTCGTCGAGTACCAGGCCGAGTCCAGCGCCCACGAACTCATCGAGGAGTACGAGCGCAGTTACCGAGTCACGAACCCACAGCAACTGGCCGACGCCATCGTCGACGCCGGGGCCTACGAGCGCCGCGAGTTCGACGAGTCGTGGGCAGACTACGACCGCGGTGCCGTCCTCGAACGGTACCGCGACCTCTACCGCGCTCTCCGGGAGTCCTACGGCCTGCTCTGAGCGCTCGCGCGACGCCGTCCCGTTCAGTCCGCGGCTGGCCCCCATCTCACCCGCTCTCGTCCGGGAGCGGATGCAGGAACGTCTGGAACTCCACCGTCCGCCCGTCGGGGTCGTCGGCGAAGAACTGGTAGACGTCGTACCGTTCGTTCTCCTCGGGTGGCCCCCTGGCCACGTCGGCGAGTCGGTCGTACACCGCGTCGACCCGCTCGCGGTCGTCGTAGTAGAACGTGAGGATACCACAGTCCTCCGTCGTCTCGCGCTCGCAGAAGCCGAACCGGAACTCGCCGTGGCGGAGGATCGTACAGCCGTCCTGTTCGAGCCACGTCCGGGCGCCGACGCGCTCGCGGTAGAACTCGACGACCCGCGCCTCGTCTTCGGTCCGGAAGAAGACGATGCCGCTCATGAGGGCACGTGGTCGCGCCGCGGCAAAACGGTTCGGGCGCCGCGGCCGTCCGACCGACGCACGGGGGCGTCCCGATCACTCCGCGAGTCGCGCCCGGACGAACAGCCACTCGCCGCCGCCGAGTTCGTCGGCCAGGACGGTCTGCTCGTCGACGGCGAACCCGGCCTCGCCGAGGAGTTCGAGACTGCGTTCGCGGCCGTGGAAACTCCACTGCATCCCGGCGCCGCTGTCCAGCCAGTCGTCGTTCGCGCCCTCCCACTCCCCGACGCCGGTCGTGACGAGCAAGCGGCCGCCCGGTCGGAGGACGCGGGCGAACTCCGCGAAGACCGCCCCGTGGCGCTCGCGGGGGACGTGGATCACCGAGTGAAGCGCCGTGAGCGCGTCGACCGCGTCGTCGGTGACGGGCAGTCGCGCCAGGTCCCCGCGGAGCAACCGCGCGGCTGGCGCGCGGTCGCCCGCCAGCGACAGTTGCTCGGCGGAGACGTCCACGCCGACCGTCTCGTACTCGTCGAAGGTTTCGAGCACCGCGCGACCGCCTCCACAGCCAGCGTCGAGGACGCGTGAACCGGGGTCGAGGCCGTCGACGAGCGAGTCCACCAGCGACGTTTCGGGGTCGCTGTCGCGGTCGGCGTCGTAGGCGGCGGCCACCTCGTCGTACCCCTCCATGACCGCACTGACCCACGCCGCGTGGTCGCGCGCGCCGTCTGCGTCGTCCGTCATACCTCCGAACGCGACCGTCGGCGAAAAAAGGCTACCGCAGGGACGAGGGTCGGTCACACATCGCCGGTCCGGATGCGGCAACCCCGTCACGGGTCCCGGCGTCAGTCCCGCCGGACTGTCCCAACCGCGACCGCGACGAGCAGTCCGACCACGGCCGCGACCGGGCCGAACCCGGGACCGCTCGCGGCGGTCGTCGCGGGCGTGAACGCCGTGGCCGTCGGCGTCGCGGTCGGCGTGGTCGTCGCGGTCGGTGAGTCGGTCGGGCTCCGCGTGGCGGTCGGTGTGACCGTGCCAGTGGGTGTCGGCGACGACGTGGCGGTCGGGGTCGGCGTCTCGGCCGGAACCGCCCCCGCCCGGACGGCGTCCAGCCCCTCGATCGACGGCGCGTTCACGACGGTGACCGTCGACCCGTTCTGCCGGACTGCGAAGGCATCGCCGAACGGTTCGTCGTCGGGAATCCGGTAGGTGGCTGGCGGGTCGGCCGGGTCGGCGCCGTGATAGCGCAACAGCGCGCGGTAGTCCTCGGCGAACGCCGCCGCGTCGTCGGCCGTCTCCCACTCCAGTCGCCAGACGTAGCCCGTTTCGTTCCCGCCGTCGGTCGGGACGTACGGGACGAGTCGGTCGCCCTCCCAGCCCTCGGTCGTCGGGTGGGAATAGGAGAGCGTGAACGTCGAGGGCTGAGAGCGGTTGAGAATCGCCAGTCGCGGGAGGACGACCTGCCGTCCCTCCCGCTGTGTCGGCCAGTAGAGCATCGTGAACAGACCGGCCTCGCCGAAAGTGGCGTGGTCGGGGCCGCGCTCGACCGACAGCGGTCGCCACGCCTCGCCGCTCCGGTCGGGGACCGTCACGTTCGCCGGCGGGTCGGTACCGTAGGCCGACGGGTGGATCACCTGCTCGGTGCTCGCCGGGAAGTCGTCGTAAGCGTCTCTGACGCGCTCCCAGCCGCCCTGTCCGCGGAGCTGTCGGACCAGCGCCGGGCCCTCGGCGTAGGGCATCTGATCCATCAGCGCCATCGCGAGCGCCCCACCCGACAGCGACGGGGTCGCAGTCTGCGGGTTGAGACAGTCCCACTCCGACTGACAGCGCCGCAGGTACAGGTACTGTGTGTACTCGGCGTCGCCCTCGACGAGGCCCGCCTGGCCGCGCGTCGCGTCGTAGGTGCCGACCTCGTCGTAGTCGTCCAACGCCTCGAACTCCTGGACCTGCAGGGTGTGGACGAGTTCGTGTGCGAGGATCCGCTCTCTGAACACCGGCGACCCGTCGGTGACGATCGTCACGTCGCCCGCCTGGACGTCGAGTTCGGGGAGCGGCCGGGGCGCGACGAACGCCGTCGCGAACGCCGAGGACTTGCGCCGCTCGACCGCCGCGGCGTCGGTCCGCTCGCCGACGAAAAACAGTGCCTCGTAGCGGACGTTCGCCCGGCGACGCTGTGCCTCGGTGGCGTTGTCGTACTGCTCCCGGATGAACTCGGTGTACTCGGCCCGCGTCCGGACGTTCACGTCGACCGGTTCGTCGAACTCGACGCCGCGGACCACCTCGACGCGGGCCATCGTCCGGTTCAACAGCCGACCGATCTCCGCGCGGGTGTAGCCGTCGTCGGGATCGACGTCGATCGACTCGTTGTACCAGACGCCGTTCTCCCAGCCCAGCACGTCCGTCTCGGGGTCAGGCGGTGCGGTGTGGTTCGTCCCGGCCGACGCGTTCGACGCCGCGAACTCGGCCGCCTTCGCCGGTGGGCCGGGCGCGTCGGACGCCCCCGCCGTTTCGGGTCCAATCGAACCGTTCGCTCCCGCCACAGAAGTCGGTGTGTCACCGCCCGCCGCGAAGGGCTGTCCCGCGGCGCCCGCGACGCTGGCGACGCCCAGAGTACCGGTGACGAGCAGACAGCACGCGAGGAGTCCGGCGACTGTCGGTCGCATGTGCGGACACAGACGGGACTGGCTCAAGAATCTTCGGCGGCGCGATCGGATCGGGCCGAGCGGCGATCGACCGGACTACTCTCCCGCGTCGTCGACGAACGCTGCGGGATCGTCGGCCGCCTTCGCCACGCGGACGGCGGCGACGTTCTCGACGGGGTCGTGGACCCGGACCACGTCCGCACCGCGGTCGGCCGCGAGCGCCGTCGCGGCGATCGTCTCTTCGAGGGCGTCGCCCGCTTCGCCGCCGACCAGTTCGAACATCGACTTGTGGGAGTGACCGACCAGCACCGGACAGCCGAGCGCCTCGATCTCGCCGAGGCGGCCGAGCAGCTCGAAGCTCTCGGCGGCCGACTTCCCGAAGCCCAGGCCGGGGTCGACGAGGATCTGCGAGCGGTCGAGCCCCGCCTTCTCCGCGAGCAGCACCCGTTCGGTGAGGTAGTCGATCACGTCGGTCACCACGTCGTCGTAGTGGACGTCCGTGTCGGGGTCGACCGGCGTCTCGATGCTGTGCATGACGACGACGGGCACGTCGTAGTCCGCGGCGACGAGGCGCATCTCGGGGTCCTCCAGGCCCGACACGTCGTTGAGAATGTCCGCGCCAGCGTCCAGCGCTGCTCGCGCGACGGCGGCCTTGCGGGTGTCGATCGAGACCGTCGCGTCGAGGTCGCTGATCGCCTCGATCACCGGGACGACCCGCGCTTTCTCCTCCTCGGCGGGGACGGGATCGGCGCCCGGGCGCGTCGACTCGCCGCCCACGTCTATGATGTCGACACCGGCAGCGACCATCCGCTCGGCGCGCTCGCGGGCCGCGTCGACGGCGTCGTACTCGCCGCCGTCGTGGAAACTGTCGGGCGTGACGTTCAGGATACCCATGACGGCGGTGCCGTCCTCCCAGGGGTAGCCCCGGCGGTCGGGGTCGGCCCCGATGTCGAGCGCCTCGCGGAGTTCGTCGGCGAACGGCGCGAGGCCGTAGGGCTGGCCCGCCAGTTTGTCGGCGAGGCGGCGGTAGTGGGCGAGCGTCCCCATCATGACGACGTCTACGTTCTCCTGGTCCTGGTCGTTCAGCGCCGAGACCGCACACTCCCCGCCCAGCGAGAGCAGTTCCTCCTTGAGGTACTGGGCCTGTCTGGGCTGGACGCGCGTCCGCAGGACGCGGTGGACGGCCTTCCCGCGCATCCGCCAGGCCCCGGCGTCGGTCACGTCGGCCCGGTCCAGCGCCGACTCGGCCCCGGGGATCGAGTTCACGTCGAGTTCGACTGTCGGGCGCGCCCAGCGGGTGCGGGCTTCCGCGACGGCGTGGAGCGACCCGACGACGACCACCGCGTCGTCCGCCGCGGCGTCGTCCAGCACCGAGTCGAGCGCACCGGCCACGTCGCTACGCCGTTCGACGGTCGCGTCGGTCTCCTCGTCGAACGCGCGGGCGACCACGGTTTCGTCCTCGGCGCGGTCGACGTCGGGGTGGGTGGCGACGACCCAGTCCGGATCGGCGGACGCCAGCGCCGCCGCGATGCCGCGGTGGTCCTTGTCGGTCATCGCGCCGACGACCAGGTGGAGGTCGTCGTACTCGAATGTCTCCAGCACCTCGGCGGTGCGCGCACACCCACCGGGGTTGTGCGCGCCGTCGAGAACGACCAGCGGGTCCCGTCCCAGCACCTCGAACCGACCCGGCCAGTGAGCGTTCCGGAGGCCGCGCGCGACCGTCTCGGTGTCGGCGTCGGCCACCTGGTCGACGAGCGCGGCAGCGACACCCGCGTTGCGCGCCTGGTGGGCGCCCAGCAGGGGGAGGCGTGTCTCGACCGACCAGTCGGGGCCGTCGAGCTCGACCGCGCTCTCCAGACCCTCACGGCCGCGGTAGGTGACCGTCACGTCGGCCGCGTCGGCGTCGGTCTCGCAGTCGGCGTCGGCCACGACGACCGTCTCGTCGACCGCGGACTCGACGGCCGCGAGCGCCTCGCCGTCGGCGGCGGTGACCAGCGGTGTGTTGTCGGTCGCGACGCCCGCCAGGTCGCGACCGATCTCGGCGACGGTCTCGCCCAGCACGTCCGTGTGTTCGAGCGTGACGCTCGTGACGGCGCTGGCGACGGGATCGACGACGCTCGTCGCGTCGTGGGTGCCGCCGATACCGACTTCGAGGACGGCCACGTCGACGTCCTGGCGGTCGAACTCCCAGAGCGCGAGCGCGGTCAGCGTCTCGAAGAAGGTCGGCGAGGCCCCGTCGGCCGCGCGGTCGGTGGCGTAGTCCTCGATCTCCGCGACGAACTCCGCGACGGCGGCCTTCGAGAGTTTCCGGCCGTCGACGCGGACCCGTTCGCGCACGTCGTCGAGGTGCGGGGAGGTGTAGAGGCCCACGGACAGACCCGCCTCCCGGAGCGTCCGCTCGACCATCCGTGCCGTGCTCCCCTTCCCGTTCGACCCGGCGATCTGGACGCAATCGACCCTCTCGTGGGGGTCTCCGAGGTGCGCCAGCAGATCCCGCGTGGTGTCCGTCCCCGGCCGGGGCGCAAAGCGGCGCAGGTCGAACAGGAAGTTCGCCGCCTCGTGAAACTCCATGCCTGTGCCATCCCACTGGCCCGATTTCAGCCTGTCGGACTCCCACCTGTCAACGCGGACACGATCGACGGCGAAGACACCGAGAACTCCGATGCGTCCCGAGACGGCTACTCCTCGCGGTCGACCAGCGGATCCGATTCGCGCTGTTCGCCGAACTTGCGGACGACCGCCGCGATCAGACCAAGCGCTGCGAGCCCGACGAGCGGCCCCAGATCGGTATCGTCCGCGATCGACCCGATCCCGCGGTCGTCGGCCGCCGGTTCGTCTCGGTCGCCAGTGCTCGATCGATCCGCACCGGTCCCGACCGGCCCGCTGTCGTCGTCTGTGCCGACCGACTCGCTGTCGTCGCCGGTCTCGGGTCGCGACCGGTCCGTGTCGGGACCGACCGATCCGTTGTCGTCGTCTGCGTCGGCCTCGACCGTAGCACCCGCGTCGGTCCCGACGGCGCCACGGGACGCCCCGGTCGGCGCGCCCGCCTCGTCGGTGTCTGCGTCGTCCGCCGGACCGCCGGGCGAAGGGATGTCGACGTCGATCACGTCGCCATCCCCGCCGCGGTCGGCGAGCCCTCTGACGGCCGACAGCGCCCGGTCGCCGTAGCGGTAGACCACCAGCGCGACGGCCGCCAGCACGACGGCGACCAGCGCGAGTCGGACCAGCCACGGCCTGAACCGGTCGAAGCGGCCGCCGCTGTCGGCGGCGTCGCCGACCGCCCCGACCGCCGGGTCGTCGCCGTCCGGGCCGGTCGGGGCGGCGCCTGGACCGGAACCGGCCCCGTCGTCGGACCCGCCTCCGGACAGCACGTCGTCGGACCCGCCTCCGGACAGCACGTCGTCGGACCCGCCTCCGGACAGCACGTCGTCGGACCCGCCTCCGGACGGCACGTCGTCGGACCTGCCCCCGAGCGACGTGTCGCCGTCTCCGGCCGCGGACGACCGGTCGTCCGACGGCCGGTCGCGACCCCCGTCCGCGAGTTTCTGTATCTCCTCCTCGTCGAGCAGTGCCTCGACGACGGTCCCCGCCACGGACTCGTCGAGGTCGATCCCGAGAACCGTCCGTCCCATGGCCGACGCTACGGCGGTGGGTGGCAAATAACTGCGTGGTCCCGCGCGGCGATTTCGGTGGGGTCGGGCGGGGACTCGCGCGCCGCCTGCCGACGCCGCTCAGCGGAACCGATCGAGGCCGCGGGCGGGGTAGCCGACGACGTGGTCGGCACCGGCCTCCCGGAGCGCCTCGACGCGGTCGGCCACCTGCTCGGTCGCCCCGACGAGGCCGTAGTCCCGGACCGCCTTCGAGAGCACGTCCCGCGCCCGTCCGGCCGCGGCGCTGTCGGTCGCCGCACCGTCGGGAAGGGCCTCACGGACCGGCGCCCGGCGGGCCGCGTACGCGCCCAGCGCGTCGAGGACGGCGCCCTCGTCGTCGGTCAGGACCGTCGGCGCGTAGACGGCCACCTCGCCGTCGAAGCCCGCTGCCCGGAGCGCGCGCAGGTCCCGCTCGGTCGTCGGCGAGAGGAGTTCGTACTGCGTGTGGCCGACGGCCATCGCGAGGCGCTCGACGCTCTCAGTCCCGATCCACGGGTCCGCGGCCGCCTCGGCGCCCGCCCGGAGGCGTGGAGCGACCGCTCGCTCGCGCTCGCCGTCGTCGAGATACGCCGGGTGCCCGGCGACGAGGACCCGACCCACGTCCTCGGGCAGGGCCGCCGCCAGCGAGTCGTCGCCGAGCGGGTCGAACCCGTCCGCGCGGATCGGCGTCGTCACGCGCACGTCGACGGAGTCGGCCAGCGTCGTCAGCGTCTCGGCCGCCGGGACGTGCTCGCGCCCCTCGTAGTCGACAGCGACCGCCTCCACCTCGAGGTCCAGGGCTGCCGTCACCTCGGCCTCTGTCGGTTTGACCGCCACGGCGTCGATCCCGGCGTCGGCCAGCGTCGCTTCCCGGAGCATCGTCTCGACACACCGTTACGGACATCGCTCTATAGTGGTGTCGTTTCCGGCTGGGACGAGCGCGGAAGGCTTCTGAGCGCCACGTCAGGTCGGCAGGTCGGCGTCGGCGTCGACCTCGCGGTCGGGTTCGGGCGGCGGGCGCCAGTCGGTCGTCAGTTCGAGCAACTGGATCAGCATGGTGCCGGTCGCGCCCCAGACGGTGTAGCCGTCGACGTGGAAGAAGTGGACGCGGATCTCGCCGTAGTGGGGGTGATCGCGGAGTTCGCTCTCGTAGTTGTCGCGGTCGGTCAGCGCGTCGACGGAAAGTACCGCCACGTCGGCGACTTCCTCGTCGCCGGGGCGGTACTCGCGGTCCGGGACGGTCCCGACGAACGGCCTGACGGAGTAGCCCGTGACCGTCCGGATGTCGTCGAGGCGCCCGACCACGTCCGCGCTCCCGGGGTCGAGACCGACCTCCTCGTCGCACTCCCGGAGCGCCGTCGCGAGCAGGTCCGCGTCTTCGGGTTCGCGCCCGCCGCCGGGGAAACTCATCTGCCCGGCGTGGTCGCTGAGGTGATCCGCGCGCTTGATGAACAGGAGCGCCTCGCCGTCGGGGCGGTCGATCACCGGGGCGAGGACAGCCGACTCGCGGTCCGCTCCCGTCACTGTCGCCGGATCGTAGCCGACCACCCGCGACAGGTCCATATCACTGTTCAGGTGCCGCCGAGTCTTAATTTGCCCGTCTCGATTCCTGCTGGCGTCATCCCCCGCGTCGCCGGGCCGCTCACTCGACGGCGTCGTCGAGTCGGTCCCGGACCTCGCCGAGGTCGACCGGCGCCCACGCCTCGAGATCGTAGCTCACGTCCAGCAGGGTCGCGATCCGGTCGTCGTCGCCCGCGTCGACGGCCGACGCGGCGTCCGCGCGCAGTCTGTCGAGCGCCGCCCCACCGGCCGCCTCGCGGTCGATCTCGCGTCTCTCGACGTCCATGATGTGCGGGAGGTCCTCGGCGCCCTCTGGCAGTGTCGGGAACGCCGTCGGCCCCGCGACAAGCAGGCGCTCGCCGTCGCGGTCGAGTTCGACCAGTCGGTACGCCGACAGCGCCCCCGACACCGTCTCGTCGAGTCCCTCCGCGACGTCCTCGCCGCGGCGATAGGCCAGTTCCTCCAGCGCGCGGTCGAGTTCCCCCCGCGTCAGGCCGCCGAACAGGTCCGCGATCCCCGCCAGGTCGTCGCCCGTCAGGTCCATACCGTCGGGACGGCGCGACGGGGTTTGAGCGTTGTCCCGGCCGTCATCTCCCGACTGCCTTCGCACGCCGCTACCCCGACGCCGACGCCTCGGCCCCGCCGACCGCGACGCCTACACTTCCGACCCGTCGAAGCGCTCGTGGCGCTGGTCGTCCATGTCCGCGAGGTGCGCCCTGATGACCTCCCGCCGCCCCTTGCGGTTGCAGGCCGGTGCCGGACAGGCGACGTACTGGTCGGTGTCCTGGGACATGCGCGGACCTACGACGGCCTCCGACAAAATGTCAACGGTTGGGTCGTTCGTCGTCCGTCTCCGGCCGCGTCAGGGCATCTCGGGGGTGTCCTAGCACTCACTCGACGGGCCTGTACCGCTCGGCGTGGTCCGGGCAGAACTCGGGATCGGACAGCTGCGCGGCGATCACGCCCGGCTGGCGGTGGGAGTTGTGGAGGCGACACCCCTCCGCGTCACAGAAGGCCTCGCCGGTCTCGATGTAGTGGTACGCCTGCAGGACGTACCCCCGGAGCGCTTCGGTCGTCCGGGGATCGTCGGCGACCAGGAACTGCCCGTCGACCTCGCTCTCTAACACCTCCCGTGGGGGCGTATCGCCCGAGACCAGCGCGTGTTTCTGCTTGGCTTTGTAGTAGGACTCGGGCTTGGCGGGCGCCTCGTAGAGGCCGGGCACCGACACCAGCCCGGGCTGGCCGAGGACGTTCACGCGCTTGTGCCAGCGACCGTCGTGGTCGCCCCAGGTGCCGATCACCCGGTCCAGCAGGGGGACGTGGAGGTGATTCAGACCGCGCTCCGCGTCGGGGAGGAGACGCCCCAGGATCTCCTGGACGGCCAGGCCGTCGTAGATGACCCCGCCCGCGCGTTCGGGGCTGTCGATGGCGCGTTCCTCGTAGCGGACGATGCCGAGCATCGTGTTGCCCGTCTCCCGCTCGTACGGCGAGATGACCCGCGCCCCCGCGAACGCCTCCGCGAGGGTCCCGTCGTAGTCGTCGGCGTACAGCGAGAGAAAGCGATCGCGAACTGCCACCTCGGCGGCGACGCGCTCGCGGAGCCATTCGGCGACGGCGTCGGCGTCGGCCTCGGTGGTCGGTGCGCGGTAGAGCGTGACCCGTTCGACCATATTCGTACGTGGTACAACCGGATGAAACGCTTTCCGTTCCGTGTCCGCCGTCCGATTATCGCTTTCAAAAACGGGGTCGAAGTAATTTCAACGGTGGACGGGCAATCGAACGTATGTTGTATTTCCCCCTGGACTCGCCGCTCTTTCTCCTCCACGTCCTGGGCCTGGTCGTGACGGCGGGCGTCTCGCTGGCGGCCGCGCGCTGGGTCCGCGGACAGACGCGGGACCGCGCAGGCGATCTGATGACGTACCTGCTCGCGACTCACGCGATCATGGCGGTGGCGCTGATCGCCCAGTTGCTGACCTCGGGACTGGGACTGAAGGCCGTCTTCCGGGCGGTGTGGGCGCTCCTCCTGTTCACGAACCCCGTCGCGTGGTTCCTCTTCGCCGTCTACTACACCGGCCGCAACAACTGGCTGACGGCGCCGACCTGGGCGATACTCGGTCTGAGCGCCTTGGTCCCGGCGGCGCTCGTCGTCGCGAACCTGCTCGGGGACCCGATCCTGGTCGAGTACGAACTGCGGACCGATCCGTTCCGCCACGTCGTCGCGACGAACGGCGGGGTCGCCTCTCTCCTCTTTCTCGGCGGGTTCGTCTACAACGTGATCGGGTTCGGACTCCTCCTCAAACAGTTCCTCTTCTCGCGGCGGGCGAGTCGCTGGCAGTCGCTGGCGCTGCTGGCGGGGATCGCGGCGATCTTCGTCCCGGCGTTCCTCTCGGGGACCTCGCTGGCGCCCGTCTACCTCTTCCCATACGGCGTCTACGGAGCGGGCGTGTTCGGCGTCATCGTCGCCGTCGCGCTGTTCCGGACACGGATGTTCGCGGTCGCGCCGCTGGCCCGCGACACGCTGTTCGATTCGCTGTCCGACGCCGTCGTCGTCGTCGACGCACGCCACCGGATCGTCGACTTCAACGACCGCGCGGCGGCCCTCTTTCCCGACGTCGAGTCGCGTGCGGGTGACGACCTCGGGACCGTCTACCCGCACCTCCTCGACGAGGGGTCGTCGCCGCTTTCGGACATCCTCGACGCGCCGGACGCACTTTCGGCGGCCGACGACGGCGAGACGCCGTTTGCGGGCGTGATCCAGCGGACCGTCGACGGGGAGACCCGGACGTTCCGAGTCAGCACCTCCACGATCACCAGCGGCGGGGAACCCCGGGGGTACGGGATCGTCGTCCGCGACGTGACCGACCTCGTCGAGTACGCGACGGAACTCGAACGCGAGACCGAACGCCTCCAGCAGTTCGCGAGCGTCCTCTCACACGACCTCCGGAACCCCGTCACCATCGCGATGGGCCGTCTCGAACACGAACTCGCCGGGCGCGAGGACGAGGCCGAGAACGTCGAGATCGCCCTCTCGGCGGTCGACCGGATCAACGACACCATCGACGACCTCCTGACGCTGGCCCGGGAGGGCGAACGCGTCGTCGACCCCGACGCGGTGTCGCTCCGGGCGGTCGCCGAGGACGCCTGGGAGACCTCCGACACCGGCGACGCGACGCTGGCCGTCGAACTCGACCGCGACGTCCGGATCCGCGCCGACCGCTCGCGCCTGCGGACGATGCTGGAGAACCTCTTTCGCAACGCCGTCGACCACGGCGGGGAGTCGGTCACCGTCGGGTCCGCCGACGCGGGCTTCTACGTCGCCGACGACGGCCCCGGAATCCCCGAGGACGACCGCGAGACCGTCTTCGAGTACGGCTACAGCACCCGCGAGGACGGCACCGGGTTCGGCCTCGCCATCGTCGCCTCCATCGCCGAGGCCCACGACTGGTCGGTGTCGGTCCGGGACGCCGTGGCCGATGGCGGGGGCGACGGAGCGACGACGCCAGCGCGCGACGCTGGCGCCCGCTTCGAGATCAGCGGCGTGACGACGGTCTGACCGTCGGCGACGGCGCGGCGGCGGTCGGTCCGACCGCACCGTCCGCTCGCCACTCGCTCAGGCGAGTCTGACCGTCGCCAGCCCCGTCCCGGAGACGACGCCGCCGACGTAGACGGCGCCGTCGACGACGGCGGGGCCGCTCGTCAGCCGGTGGTCCCCCGAGTCGAAGCGCCACTCGACGCCCCCGTCCGTCGGATCGAGCGCGACCACCGTGTCGTCGGTCCCGCCGACGTCCCCGCCGCTCGCGGTGACGTAGACGCGGTCGGGACTCGCCGCGATCCCGCCCGCGTAGGAGGCGTCGAACCCACCGTAGCGCCAGCACCGCTCCCCGGAGTCCGCTCTGATCGCCGTGAGTCCGTCGTCGCCGCCGACGTAGACGAACCCGCCGTCGACCGCCAGTCGCTCGACCCGCGCGTCGACCGCGGCCGTCCACTCGCGGGCGCCCGTCTCGGCGTCGACGGCGAGGACGGTCCCGCCGGTCGTCGCGGCGTAGACGGTGCCCTCGACCACCGCCGGGGGCGTCTCCATCGGCCCGCTCGTCTTCTCCCACCACACGCGGGCGCCCGTCCCGGCGTCGACCGCGTGGAGGTACGCGTCCCCGGCGGTGGCGTAGACGGTGCCCTCGACCACCGCGGGGTGGCGGCCGACGCTCAGTCCCAGGGGGTACTCCCAGCGGCGCTCCCCCGTGGCCAGGTCGAACGCCGACAGTCCCAGGCTCGTCGGGACGAGCGCGAGACCGGCCGCGGCGGTCGGCGCCGCGTAGAGATACGGATCGCCCGCCGAGAGTTCCACCGTCCAGGTCCGGTCGCCGTTCGCGCGGTCGAACGCGACCAGCGACCCCGTGTCGGTGGCCGCCACCACCCAGTCGTCGGCCACGACCGGGACGCCCGCCCGCTCGATCGGGGCGCTCCACAGCGTCTCGCCGCCCGCCGCGTCGACGGCGTGGAGGACCGTGTCCATGTTCGTCGTGTAGACGACGCCGTCGGCGACGGTCGGCGGCGCGACGCCCATGAACTCTTCGAGCGGTCTGGTCCACTCGACCGACAGCGGCGGGTCCGGCGTCGCCGCTCGGGGAACCGACCGGGTGTTCCGGCGGTCACCAGTGGCTGTCGGCCACGCCGCGGTCCCGGGGTTGACCGTCTCGTCGACCGGACACGAGCGGTTCAGCGTCCCCGTCTCGGCACACCCGGCGAGCGCGCCCGCCGCCAGGGCGAGGTAGGCGCGCCGTCTCACGAGAACCACACCACCCGTCCCATCCGCACCGTCGCGACCATCGCACCGTCGGCGACCGCCGGGCCTGCCGGGGCGAGGTTCCCCTCGCGCTCCAGCGACCCGAAGTACGCCGACTCCGTCCGACTGCCGAACTCCCCCCACAGCGGGTCGCCGGTCGCCGCGTCCAGCGCGCCGAGGCCGACGAACACCCGGTCGTCGGCCGCGACCGGCGCGTCCTGCCGGGGTTTCTGCGCCGAGAAGCCGGTCCCGTACGCGCGGTTGACCAGCCGCCACCGCTCGGCGCCGGTCGCGGCGTCGAGCGCGTAGACGTTCTTGGCGCTGACGTAGACCGTCCCGTCGGCGACGGCGGGTCTACTCGTCTCGTCGAAGCCCGTCGCGAAGCGCCAGCGGCGGGTCCCGTCGGCGGCGTCGATAGCGTGGAGCGCGTTCCCCGTCGCGGCGTAGACGACCCCGTCGGCGACGGCGGGCGAGCGCACGGGGCCGTCGGCGACGGCGTCGTAATACCACGATACGTCGCCGCTCTCCAGGTCGAGCGCGGCGATCCGGACGCCGCGTTCGTCCCAGTCGTCGGCCTCACGGGCGTCGAGCGCGACGTAGGCCGTCGCCCCCTCGATCGCGGGCGCAGTCAGACTCCCCCGGTCGCTCCCGAGGACGGCCGCGCCCGTCGCGAGCGGGGAGTAGCGGCGACACTGTGCGCCCGCCGCGAGGTCGACCGCCGTGAGCCGTCCGGTGTCGTCGCCGACGTAACAGTGACCGCCCGCGACCGTCGGGGTGCCGAGCGGCGGACCGACGTCGACCCGCCAGCGCTCGTCGCCGCTCGCGCGGTCGAACGCCGCCACGTCCCCCGCCCGGGTCGTCACGAGCACCGCGTCGTCGGCGAGCGCCGGGGCGCCGCCCGACCCGTCGGGGAGGGGCGCCGACCAGACGGGATCGCTCCGGTCGGGGTCGAGCGCGAACAGTCGACCGGACGGGTCGTCGATCCACCCGCTCGGGCGACCGGTCGCCACGTAGGCGCGGCCGTCCGCGACGACCGGCGCCGTCGCCAGCCCCCGACGCTCGTCGTCGTCCGTGTACTCCCAGAGTTCCCACGTCGTCGCGTCGGGGCCGTCGCCGGGCGCGGCGCCCGGTGGGGCGCGCCCGGTCTTCGTCGCGCGGCCGCCGGGCTGTGGCCAGACGGCGGGTCGGTCGTCGGGCGGCGGGTCTGTGGAGGGGGTCACGGCGGGCGAACAGCCGCTGGTACACCCGGCGAGGGCGCCGGTCGCGGCCGCGCCCACCGTCGCGAGGACCGTTCGACGGCGGACCATATCGGCCCGTTCGACGCCCCCGGCAAAGACTTTCGGGTCCCGGCCGCGGCCGGACTGGTGTCGGCCGCGGGGTCGGGCCGTGGACGGTACGACCCGCAACGCCGTCGACCGCGGGCGGCGTTCGGCACAGTTTCCGGGTTGGAAACTCCGGGAGACCCATTAATACCCTGACCCGTGTCGGGTCGGTATGGTCGCGATCGACGCACACGCGGTGTCGAAACAGTACGGGACGGAGATCGCCCTCGACAGGGTCGACCTGACGGTCGAGGAGGGCGAGACGTTCGGGTTTCTCGGCCCGAACGGCGCGGGCAAGTCGACGTTCATCAACGTCCTGCTGGACTTCGTGACGCCCTCCGAGGGATCGGTCGAGATCTTCGGCCACGACTGCCAGACGGCGGGCGTCGCGGCCCGCGAGCGGATCGGCGTCCTCCCCGAGGGGTACTCGGTGTTCGAGCGACTCACCGGTCGCCAGCACATCGAGTACGCCGTCGACTCGAAAGACGCCGACGACGACCCTATCGAGGTGCTCGACCGCGTCGGCATCCGCGAGGACGCCGACCGGAAAGCGAGCGACTACTCGAAGGGGATGGCCCAGCGACTCGTCCTCGGGATGGCGCTCGTCGGACAACCGGACCTGCTGATCCTCGACGAACCCTCCACCGGCCTCGATCCGAACGGCGCCGCCGAGATGCGCCGGATCCTCCGCGAGGAAAACGAGCGAGGCGCGACGGTGTTTTTCTCCTCGCACATCCTCGAACAGGTCGAGGCGGTCTGTGACCGCGTCGGTATCCTCCAGGACGGCGAGCTCGTCGCCGTCGACACCATCGAGGGCCTGCGCCAGTCGCTGGGCGGCGGGACGAAACTCGTCATCACCGTCGACGGCATGGAGAACGGCACGATCGAGGACATCAGAGCCGTCGAGGGGGTCGAGACGGCCGTCACCGACGGCGACTCGACCATCGAGGTGACCTGTACGAACGACGCGAAGATGGACATCCTCGTCGAACTCCACGGCGCGGGCGTCGACGTGGTGAACTTCCGCACCGAGGAGGCGTCGCTCGAGGACATGTTCATCGAGTACACGGGGTCGCGGACATGACCTGGCGCGTCGTCGCCCGACAGGACGTCTCGGCCGCCGTCGGGACCCGCTCCGCGAAACTGTTGCTGGGCGTGCTGGCCGCGGCCGTCGTCATGCTCGGGTACATGTACCCGATAACGGGACCGGACCCGATCACGACGGCGCATTTCCCCGCGTTCGTCACCGGGACGCTGACGACGCTGGTGCCCTTTGTCGGTCTGCTGTTGAGTTACAGCGCGGTCGCGTCCGAGCGCGAGTCGGGGTCGATCCGGCTCAGACTCTGTCTGCCGGAGAGTCGCGCGAGCGTGGTCCTCGGGAAGCTCTGCAGTCGGGCCGGACTCGTCACCGCGGGACTGGTCGGCTCGCTACTGCTCGCGGGCGCGCTGGTCGTCTACCCGTTCGGCGACCTGCTGCTCCCGCGCTTTCTCGGATTTCTCGCGCTCGCAGCCCTGTTCGGCGTGGTCTGGAGCGCGCTCGGCGTCGCCGTGTCGCTGGCCGCCTCGACCCGGCGGCGGGCGCTCGTGCTCGGGTTCGGCGTCGTCTTCCTCTTCGCGGTCGTCTGGGACACGGCGGTCGACGCGCTCCGCCTCGGCCTGACTGCCGCCGGACTGATCGACGGGGAACTCCCCGGCGCGCTCCAGTTTCTCGTCGGACTGTCGCCCGGGCGGCTCTTCGGCCGAGTCACGACCGGGTTCGTGACGCCGAACGCGAGCGTCGAGGGGCCGTGGTACCTCGGCGAGTGGGTCGCGCTCGCGGTCCTCGTGCTGTGGGCGGTCGGGCCGCTGGGACTGGCCTACTGGCGGTTCGAACGGAGTGATCTGTCGTGACCTGGCGCGACATCGCCCGCAGGGACGTCCGCGACGCGAGCCGGTCGCGGGGCCTCTGGGTCCTGCTGGCGCTGCTGACGCTCCTGTCGGTCGGCTACGCCGTCGGCCACTCCTATCTCGGCGACCCCACGTTCCCGGCGTTCCTCGACGGGCTCACGGGACTGCTCGGGGCGACCCTGCCGGTGCTGGCGGTGCTCGTGGGGTACAAGTCCGTCGTCCACGAGCGCACGAGCGGGAGCCTCTTTCTGACCCTCTCTTTCCCGCACTCCCGGCGGGACTTCGTCGTCGGGAAGGTCGTCGGCCGCTCGGTGGTCCTGCTGGCGCCGACGCTCGCGGCGCTGACCCTCGCCGGTGTCGTCGGCGCCGCCCGCTACGGGACCGACGGCGCCCTGCTGTACCCGTGGTTCCTGCTGGCCACCGCGCTGTACGGCCTGGCCTTTGTCGGCCTCGCGGTCGGCCTCTCGATGTCGACGACCGTCGACCGCTGGATCACGCTGGGCACCTTCGGAGGGTACCTCGTCCTCGTCTCGCTGTGGGGCGGCCTCCACTCGGCGACGATGCTCGTGCTCCACCGCTTCGACGCGACCGTCCTCGCGGACCTGCCCGACTGGTCGCTCCTCTTCCGGCTCGCGGGACCGGGCGAGTCCTACCAGCGGCTCGTCCGCGCCGGGTTCGACGTCGAGCGGGCGGCCCGGTACGTCGCCGACGGCGCGCCGGTCTACGTCGACTGGTGGGCGGCGCTCGCGCTCCTGATCGCGTGGTTCGCGGTCCCGCTCGCGCTCGGCTTCTCCCGGTTCCGGAGGGCCGACCTGTGAGGGGACGACTGACTCCGCCCGTGACCGGATCGCGACGGGCCCGGGCAGTGACGGGGCCGCGACTGGTTCCGCCCGTGACCGGATCGCGACGCCGCTGGCCCGTCGTACCGTCGCGGACCCGGGAGGCTATACACATAGCCCGATCGTGTCCGACCGACCACGACCGTAGTGAGAGCGCTTCTACGGGTGGGAGGCCTGTGTAGAGACATGAGCGGACTCCTGCCGCGAAAGCAGTCAGCCGAGCGCCCCGACGCCGACCCGCAGGTCGTCGGCCTGACGGACCAGCGATCGACCGACGTCTTCGCGGTCCTCTCGTCGGGCGTCGCCCGCTCCGTCCTCCAGCAGCTGTATCGCGGCCCCGCGACGCAGTCGACGCTGGCCGACCGCGTCGGCACGTCGATCCAGAACGTCGACTACCACCTCGACAACCTCCGCGAGGCGGGGCTCGTCGAGATCGTCGACCAGTGGTACTCGGAGAAGGGCAAGGAGATGGACGTGTACGCGCCTTCGGGCCCGCTGGTGCTCGTCGCAGGCTCCGGCGACCAGCGGGACGTGGCCGGACGAGCGGTCGCGGACGGCGGGACGGACGCCGACGCGCGCGACGGAACGGACGCCGACACGTACGACGGAATGGACGCCGACACGTACGACGGAACGGACGCCGACACGTACGACGGAACGGACGCCGACGCGCCCGTCCCGAGCGACTGATCCCCACCGCTTGCGTCCTACGCGACGGCCAGCACACGGGCACTGTTTCTGGGTCTGAAACGTGGCGTCGCCGTTGAAGCGGGTCTCGACCGACGGATCACACATGGCCGAACAGTTCGACGCCGACGCGACGCCGGTCCACGAGGCAGACCCGCCCACCTACGACGGCGCCCCGCTGATCGGGAACACCCTCCAGTTAGTGCGCGAACAGGGCGGTCTGTTCGAGGCCGCCGCCGAGCGCGGCGACGTCGTCCGCCTGCGTCTCCTCGGACTGGGCGAACTCTACCAGGTGAACCGCCCCGACCTCGTCGAGCGGGTGCTCGTCAGCGATCGGGACAGCTACCGCAAGGCGACACAGACCCAGGAGGACCTCGGCGACCTCCTCGGACAGGGGCTGCTCCTCAGCGAGGGCGAACTGTGGGAACGCCAGCGCGAGCGGATCCAGCCCGCGTTCTACATGGACCGCATCGCCGACTACGCGGACACGATCACCGCGCAGGTCGACGCCGCGGCCGACGACTGGTCGGGCGCCGGGACCGTCGACGTCGAAGACGAGATGAAGGCGCTGACCCTGCGGATCCTCGTCAAATCCATCTTCGGCTCGGAGATCGACTACGAGGGGCTGGGGATCCGCGAGACGGTCGGCGACCTCCAGGAGCCGGGACAGCCAGCCAAACAGCCCGTCGCCCGGATGGTCCCCCGGTGGGTACCGATCCCCATGTGGCGCCGCTACCGGCGTGGCATCGATCACCTCGAGGGGGTCATCGAGACGTTCGTCGACGCGCGCCGCGGCGAGGCCGACGAGCACGACGACCTCCTCTCGACGCTGCTGGCGGCGACCGACGCGGACGGCGAGGGGATGTCCGAGCGCCTCCTCCGGGACGAACTGATGACGTTCCTGTTCGCCGGACACGAGACGACCGCGACCGCACTCACGTTCACGTGGTACCTGCTGTCGCAGCGTCCCGAGGTCGAACGGCGCCTCGTCGCGGAACTCGACGAGGTGCTCGGGGACCGACCGGCGACGTTCGGTGACCTCCCGGATCTGGAGTACACCGAGCGAGTCTTACAGGAGGCGATGCGGCTCTACCCGCCGGTCCCGCAGATCACGCGCGAGACGACCGAACCGGTCACGCTCGGCGAGTACTCCATCCCCGCTGGCGCGACCGTCTCGCCCTCCCAGTGGGCGATCCACCGCGACGGTCGCTGCTGGGACGACCCGATGGCGTTCCGGCCCGAACGGTTCGCGGGCGAGGACGACCGCCCGGCGTTCGCGTATTTCCCGTTCGGCGGCGGTCCGCGGCGCTGTATCGGCCAGCAGTTCGCGATGGTCGAGGGGAAACTGATCCTGGCGACGCTCGCCCGGCGGTACCACCTCGAACTGGTCTCGGATCCCGACGTCGACCTCTCGGTGAGCATCACCACCCGGCCGGTCGATCCGATCGAGGCGCGCGTCGAACCGCGGGTCGACCACTGATCGTCGCGGCTGGCACGATTCATCCTGTCGGCTGTCCCGTCACGGGAGAATTCGGCTCCCGGCGAGTCGGGTAGTTCCACGCACGGACAGCCGACAGTAACAACCCGGTACGGCGTGACTGTTCATACTGTCGGCGATAACATATCGGAAAAATTCGCCACCCCAGGGTGACAAATATCTTTACGAACGTATAGCCGACAGTATCAGCGCAGTTCGGTGAGATCGACGACGGCGTCGGACTCGGCCGTGATCCACGCCGTCGTCGCCGTCCCGTCGGCGGGGTCGCTCGGCGCGAACGTGATCGTCTCCGACGCCGGATCGTGGTGGACTTCGATCTCGGGGTTCCCGAACGTGTCGCCGTCGCGGGGGTACTGCTCGGCTATCCAGGGGGCAGAGCGGTCGTGATCGGGTCCGTCGCTCATATTTCGACTGTCGGCCCGACCGGACATAAAAACGGACTCACAGTTTCAGGACCGGAAACCGAGCCGAGTCCGCTGGTACGTCGCGATGGCGACCGGCGTCGCTCACACTGTCGGCTGTCCCATCGCGGAAGCACTCGCCACTCCAGGGCGACGAGTCTCCGTCCGAACGTACGGCCAGCAGTATCACCCGCCGTCGGCCCGTGTCGACGCGGTGACCTCGACCTCGAACCCGTCGGTGCCGAGTTCGAGCCCGACCGATTCGACGGCTGCGCGGAACAGTCGGCAGTGGTGGCCACTCTCGCCCAGCCGTCGCTGTTCGGTGACCAGGCCCGCCGCTTCGAGGCGTTCGAGACGGCGGTAGACCGTCGGTCGAGACATATCGCATTCGGCCGCGATCTCGCGGGCGGGTCTGGGTTCGTCTCGGATCGCCGCGAGGATGTCGCGGGTGTAGCCGTCGCCGAACAGCGCGACGACCGTTTCGGGGGTGACTGACGACGCCGCGTCAGGTGTCGAGGCGTCACTGGCGTGTCGGTCGGGGGCTGTCTGTGACATCTGTCTCTATCCGGGAATCACAGCCCACACCCTGGAAAGCACCGTCTACGTGCGTCGCGACGGGCGACCTGCGGGGCTAGCTATATTGTGCCCGGGCCGTCGAGCGGCCGCCCCGCCCTCGGGGCGGCGGACGCCGCCCGGACCGGTTCTGTGGTCGTCCCGTGTCCCGTCCGGTCGACGGCTACGCAGGGCGTCCCTGCTCGGCCGTCACGGAGAGCCCGTCGTCGGTCACGTCGATCGAGAGGCGGCGGAACGTCGCTTCGTAGACGGTCCGGTGGTGGCCGTCGGCGTCGTAGACCATGTCGGTCTCGACGAGTCCGGCCGCAACGAGCGCGTTCAATCGGCGGTACGTCGTCGGTCGGGACGCCCCGCAGACAGTCGCGAGTTCCCGCGCCGACCTGGCCTCCGCGCGGATCGCCTCCAGAATCTCCTGTGTGTACTCCGCGTCCAGTAACTCCATGATCTCCCCCGCCGTCGCCGCGTCCTGTCCGCCGTCGGATTCGTCGCGTCCGGCACTCGCCCGCGTCGGCTGTCGTCGTGACATCGTCTCGCTCATAGCTGGCACGTCGTCGCGGCCACCCCCAAGTCTACCGACTACTGACGTTGCCCCCACTCGCGCGAGCGGCTACGTGTATTGCGGGTGCCCGAGCAGGCCCGCGGTCCGAGTGGCGACGGCGCAGATCCACGGTACGAACGGCGGCGGATCGGACCGCTGGCTCCGCCGTGTCGCGGCGCTCAACCGCCGCGGGCGAGACTGTTTCCGCGCCTGAAACACGCGTCGACGGCTTAGGTGTTGTCGGTTCCAACGGACCGAACAGATGGAAGACAGTCGCCAGTCGCGTCCGAGCGCCCGATCACCCGTCGAACGGCGACGCCGAAATCGTCCGACTCGGCCAGTGAACGCCGTCACCGCTGTCGCGGGTGCGGCGGACGACGGGACACGGACACCCGGCGAGACGACGACCGAGGCGGAGCGGGACGACAGCGAGCGCGGCCCGGAACGCGACTCCGGCAGCGAGATCGACCTCTCCGACGGACGCGGGTCTGCACCGGTCGCCAGTGGCGTGTTCGACCGGCGACTCGACAGGCAGGTGCTCGTCGTCGGCGAGACAGTGACGGCACTCACCCTGGCGACCCTCCTCGCACGCGCCGGGTACGATCCGGTCCTCGCGCCGGGAGCGGGGCCACCGGCTGTGTCCCGCGTCGCCTGTCTGTGGCCGTCGGGGCGTCGCGCACTGGCCGCCGTCGGCGTCGGAGCGCCGGTTCGTGAGTACGGTACTGCGATCGAGTCCGTCTCCGTCGAACGGGTCGACGCGACCGGCCGATCCGATCGCACGCTGTCGCCGGTGGCCGACGCGAGTACGGAGCCACTGGTCGTGGTCGGGACCGAGCGGGTCCGTCGACCGCTCGAAGCGTCGCTCCCGGCGGGCGTTCGCAGACTGGACCGCGCCGTCGAGGCAGTCTCGCCCTCGGACGGCGGCGTCGACGCGGAGTTCGACGACGGGGTCCGGGAGCGGTTCGACGTGGTCGTCGACGCCGCCGGGCGCGCGGGAGCGGTTCGCCCGCGCGGACGTGACTCCCCGGAGTCCGTCACGCTCTCGCAGTACGAGACGCCCGTCGACACCGACGCGGTCGAACCGGACGGAGTCCGGGAAGTGTGGTATCCGGACGCGCTCGCACAGTGGGTGCCCACCGAGGGCGAGTCGAGCTACCTGCTCCGCGTCACGACCGCTGGCGACGACCCCGCGGTGGCGGGACCGGACCGCGACCGGACCGCTCTGGAGGCGACGACCCTCCCGACGGATCTGTCGGATGTCGACCCGACGGCGGTACGACAGGTGCCGGTGCGGCGCGCGGACCCGGTCGAAGCGTGGTGGGGGGAGGGGCGGGTGGCCGCTTGCGGGG